>Ga0308169_10000663_pt1 | contig 46796 bp, 28 predicted proteins | sample PhyBR1_2_FD_202139 | JGI IMG/M metagenome (GOLD analysis project Ga0308169, IMG submission 202139) | Phyllosphere microbial communities from UC Gill Tract Community Farm, Albany, California, United States - DLSLSB.R1 | ecosystem: Host-associated > Plants > Phyllosphere > Unclassified | place... | reverse complement strand
CTAAAAAACAATAAAAACAACAGGATGCTTATCAACTGACAATGCAGGTACTAATTTTTTGTAATTTTTCACCCAGGCTAGCTTATCTTAGCCTTTGAATTTTTTTTCATCAAGATCAAGAAAATTTACACAGTGCAAACAAAATTGTTTATAAGCACTTTTTTGGACTATTTTGCCAAATTTAGTTCAACATTTAAGATCTAGATCTAACCAGGAGGTTGTTAAATAGATTTAGTTTTACACAACAAAATTATTCAGCTAAAAATCTCTTATAACGTGAATTAGCTGCAACATATTTGTTTTTATGTTATAAAAGATATTTTTACAAGCTTAAAACATGTGTATACATATTTATTGAAAAATTTAAAGATAAATTGGTTTTATTTGCCTTACGAAAATCTTTTTGAGTATTGTGTCATTGGTTTTTTGCAAATTATCTGTTCAATGTGTGATCTTTTTAAACTAGTCTAATTTACTATTTTAATATGAAATGTAAAAACTTGAAATCAAATATTTATCCATTGAAAAATTAAATGAAAGTTTGTAGATTGCTGATACACGAATTCCATTTATAAGCTTGAAGTTAGTAAAGTTTTGATTTTAACACAATAAATTGTATGTAAAATGTTAAATAAGTTTATTTCAATCAACTGGTCTGCAAGAGATAATTTCCACTCAATAATCGGCATCATTCATGTTCATTGTCTCGTTCACAGTTGACTCAACCTGGGAATCTTCAAATCCATTTATGCATGATGAGGCTTCCTCGTAGTTTAGTTTTATGCTGTTATCTCTTGTGTAATCGTTATAGAAATCCCTCACATTTATAATTTTATCTCTTTTTAATGACTGACTCAAATTTGTGTTTTTCTTCAAATCGTATTCTACAACCACCGGAATGATAGATATCCTAAAGAGATAGTTGCAAGAATTGACTATCTCCTGTAGCTCATAATAATATTCGTCGATCCAGTCATAGCTTCTTATGATCTGCACCAAAATACTCTGTGCCTTATTTCTAATCTCACAGACTTTGTCTTTAATGTTTTTTATTAAGAAGCCAACCATAAGCTTTGTTGTGTATTCATTTTCGATCTTCTCTTCTATCAAAAGCAAAATCTCATACTTTATCCGCCATTCAACATTCTCAGAATGGCTCTTAATAAGGGGTATTGTGATCTTCTTAAAAAGATCTCCTTTCAGAAACAGGAGGATTTTCTTGACTTCCCAGCTTTGGTCCTCAATCAGCATCTTAAATATCTTCTCATCTTCTATAAGATCCACAATGTTTCTTAAGTAGTTGGCTCTCACATGCTCACAGCTATCTTGAAGCATATCAACCCACTCTAAACTTGTTAGATTTTTGCTCAACTCTATTCTAACCTCGTCTACAATATCATCCTTGATCTCTGATATAATCTTAGTCTGGTCCTCGGGATTGAACTTTTGGATGCACGAGGCCAGATTCAGCCTAACTCGCCAATTATTGCACTTCACAGCATCCATCAGAAGAAAACTGCTCTCCTTTATCAGAGCCAGAATGTCTATAGACAGGGTCTTAACTACCGTGTATTTGCTGTTAAATAGCTCTATTGCTATTTCTATAAGTTCTTCCTCGTTAAATGGAGTTGCCTCCTTTATTGTCCTTACTGCCTCCTTTACTACTTCACAGATAGGATCGTAGAGACTTGTTCTCAGAATTTCCTTTTTTTCTCTAAAATCTATGTCCTTAATGAGGTATGGCGTGCTTTTTCTCTGCAAATAATATTTTGATTTCTGTAAATGTTTTATGTATTCTATGTCTAACGATTTATGCAGAGCTGCTGATATTAGAGGAAGAGTGGCCTCGTATCTCTCCAATAGAAGCAGATTGTATATAGGAAATAGGACTGAGGAGGGATTCAGTGTCTTTACTTTACAAAGCACTTTATCTGTCAGCTCTTCGTTCAGTCCAATTTGGCTCTGCAGTTCGCAAATTTCTACAGGATTTGGATCCATTAGGGGGGAAACGAGAAAAAGCCTAAAATTGTGGATGGCAATATAGCCATTCAGAATACAAACAAACAATAATTCTAATGATTGACAAAAATACAGAGAACAGCCAACATAAATAATTAGGAAGAGTAAAAGGAGAAGTATGCATCACACTTTTCTCTATTTATAGAATAACCCAGCAATTTATTTAAAGGTCTTTAGAAGCTTATGCCAACGCATTTGTAAATCTAGCATAATGATTTCTAGATTGACTATTTTTTGTGCTCGTTTGCTGCAATTCGTATCAATCAAAGGCTGTAAATCTTTGCTTTGAGCTGTATTTTACAAAATAAGAACTTTGTTCGTTTTAATAAACAAATTTAACTTTTTAAGCATCTTTAAAATAGTCCTTATGCATCTGCACAGAAGACTTTCAAGCGACTTCACTTTGTTCAATCTCAATGACCCCCAAACAACCAAGTTTTATGTTTCTAACATTGACTATTTCATATCGAACTTCCCATATTTCAAGGATATATCCATTTTAACGCAATACTTTACAGTCAAGAATCCAAAGTTCAATAGCAAGTTTCAAACAAGAATTATACGATTCTTAGAAATAATAAAATATGATAGCAGCGGAGGCGAAGACTCAGTGGAAGTCAAGGGTGGTAGTTTTGACCTGAATATTGAGTTTAAGGAAGCATGTGTTATTAGGGAGAGCCATCCTGTTGTAAAAAAAGACACTACAGAAGAAGTCTCTGATGAGGCCAAAACTTTAGACAAAATACAGAAGACTGGGCTGGAACATAAAAAACCATCCTCTCTAATTAACATCAAAAGCACACCAATGTATCCAAATCATTGTCCAAAAGGCAACGAGTTTGTTAGAAATCCCACAAGTCTTGTGATGAAGTGCTATGCAAAGATAATCAGCTTCTATCTAGGAGGATTTGTTATAACGAGTAGGTATATAAAGCAGATAATAGAAAAGCTTGAGTATGACGATATCAGAGGCCTACTGGGAAATTTAGTAAAATATGGAGATACAGCTTCAACGATAGTCAAGAACAATTTGATAAAAGACATAATGCACAAGAGTTTCGAGTCATTGGAGATTGTTATGAACTCAGTAATGCAGGGCGACATAAACAGCAATAAAGATGAAGAGAGACTGTTAGAACAGATAGCAGAAAATGTAGATTATATAATGGATGTTTTTATGGAAGATGGGAACAGATACTTAAAAATGAATCTTTTAGAGTCATCATTAGAAAGGAACAAGGCATCTGATTTAAATAGCGATCTTTTGAATGACAGTACAGATAAAAAGATTAACTCTACAAATACAGAATTATCTGACACTGCAACAGAAAAAGCAGAATGTTACGAGTCTAGCAGTTTAGAAGACAACAAAGAAACTGATGAACAAGATCAGAAGACTGCGAATGCATGTGATAGTACAAACGAAAAAGATGTGGCTTGCGGCAAAAACGGCAGCTTGGATGAAGAAGATAAGATTTTAGAATATCAACCGTTTGTATTTCCTACAGCCTATGCCATTCTTTCGTCTTTGTTTTCAAACAGCTTGGCAGTTAAATCCCCTCTTAAAATTAGAGAATTTAGAATTGTTTCTTTGAACAGGTTTACCCTGCAATGCCTAAGATTGTTGGCTTACAATGAAAGCCATATTTCTGAAGATCATCTTGTTTATTTGATCAGCTTAGTTTTAAGAAACTCCAGTAATTCACATTTTCTTGTGTCTCTTACAAAAATTATTTTGAAAATGCCGCCAAGCTGTTTGATGAAAATAGGATTTTTTAAAATTCTAAGAAATTGGTCTTACATTTTTGTTGCCTGTAAGCACGACAACAGCTCGATTTACGTTGATTTGAGAGACGACTTTAACGTTGTTTTTTATAGTCAGCCAGTGGCCAACAATAATATGCCTGAAGGCAGCAACATAAAAAATTTACTTGATCTTAAAATGGAAAAAGTCTATAAAAACAACATCTGGATGAAGAAAGAAGATGAATGCAGCATCTTCAAGATTTATGAAGATGGCAATGAATATTTGGAGTCTTATGAAGATTGTAAGAATGAAGACAAAAGAATCAAAAGCGATTCTGGATTTAAGTCAAGTAATTTCAGGATTATTCATGGTGACACTCTTTTTGCATTCCTCATTAAGATTTATGTTAAGTTTTCTGATTTTATCAAGCAGAATTGCCAAAATTGGAGAGACTTTAGCCTTATAATGGATCAGTATATTAAATTTGAAAGGTTCCGGTACAATACAGAGGATTTGAAACACATACAGGAATACGAAGGATTTGAAAGATACGTCATAGACTGCTTGGTGAGTTCTGTTCCCTATTCTACTGCATTTACTGAGTATCCTCTGCAATAATGTATAAAATTATTTTGATCGTAGAAACTTATAAAACTATTTTGATTTTTGAAATGTATAAAATTACTTTGATTGTTTGAACGAATTTTGTGAGGTAAAAATATTGTCAATCTAAAGAAGATCTTTAATTTTGCTGTTTCTTTAAACTTTTATATGTTGGCAATTCCTTTTAAGTCATATTTAATAAATGCCATTTACTGGATAAAAATCAATCAGCAGCTTCTTTTCTTGTGCTTGTTAAGGCATCTGTAACTTAACCTGCCTTTTAAGATTTAGAACAAAGTTGGCCATAATTTTATTTATCAAAATAATCCTTGTATTTTTCCAACCTTAAACAAGAAATGACCTGCTGGACTCTTTTGTCTTCAGCTTCTTCTATAAATCTTATTTTGTTTTGCCTGTCGGAAGTAATGAAATTGAGGGTATTTTTAAATTTAGCGCCAACAAAGACCAATGGAAAAGGCGAGGCGATCTGAACATTTTTGAGCGAAAATGCATTGTTTTTTCCACTGTTCTGAATAAGCCAAAAGATCTTCCGAACCATGTTGTGAAGAAATCCGCAGGCCTTGATCTCTAAATAGTAAATATCGTCACCTTTGCATTTTTCATCACCATTTTCTCTAAAACAGGTTTCAGTGTCGTCTGTGAGATTTTCCAGCTTGTAAATTCCTATCTCGTCTAACTTTCTTTTGTATATTGCCTTGGGATTGGAGTGGGTACTCAAGCAATAAAAGTCATCCATCTCTGAGACAGTTTTAGCACAGTCCTTCATTCTTTGCAGATTCAAATCTTTCAATAGAAAGTAGTATCTGTAATGTCTCTGGACACAGTCATATCTGGCACTGAAGTCGTCTGGGACTGGTGCCCATCCAACAATTCTTATATCTTCAGGGAGATGCTGGTTAAGAATCACATCGTATGGATATTCTTTATAGTCTTCCTCTTTTATGTCGTATGATTTGTTAGGTGTTTCAAGGTGTGAGTTGATTGTCAGGCTAACAACCATGTTAATTGCACTTACTCCTGCATCTGTCCTTCCACAGAATACAAGATCGTCCACATCTTTTGCATCTTCTAAATCTTTATTGTCAGCAAAATTGCTGTATTTCATAACATCGCATCTCAAATTTGTAATTTCCAGTGCATTATATAAACTGTCGCTAATTGTCTTCAAAAATGGATGGTATTGCACTCCTTTGTAGTTTCTTCCGTCGTAGCTGAGCTTTAGTGCTACTTTTCTGCAAGCATTTCCAGGGCAGTCAGCTCGCTTTCTAATTGGCTTGAATATCAGCTTTACCAATTGCTCTTTTGAAAGTGATTTGAGATACTCGTAATACGTGCTCGCCATGGGTAATTTTTTGAATAACGATTTTTGGTTAAGCGTGCTATTATCTGCCATCATGTCCTTTTTAGCAGAGCTTTCTATTGATAGAATCAACAGTAGTTTATAATGCCGAGCACTGAATTCTTGCACAATGATTCTTTTTTATCTTATTTAACAGAAATACTCATTGTATAGGTAAATCAATGCTGAATTTAGCAAATACAAATTTTTTTAAAGTATGCTTCTTGGCATGGAATAAAAGGTATTCACAAGAGCGAACAAAAACTAGCTTTATCTATATGCTTTATGAGACTAAATTCTTATACTAATTTTACAAAGCTTAATAATTTATTTTTTGACAGAAAAAAATTTGAAGGCAATCTGTTTGCTCTACAATTTTAAGGCTATAAGTTTTTTTACAACTTTTAAGTCTCGAAGTTAATGCAGTAAATTGTACAAGAATTGCTTAATAAACTACAGAGACTTTAAGATGAATAGTTGCCACAATAAATAATTTAATCAAGAAAACAAAAAAAAACTGATTTAATATTGCATTTTAATAATATTTAAAGATCAGTCTGATAAAATATTTAATAAAACAAATTTCAGGGAAATTAAAAATGTCATCCCTTGAATAAAAGAAATTTAATGTATTAGATAATATATCAATTTTCTTGATTCTATTGTAAAATTACTCAGATTTTAATTTTTAAAATTTAATATACAAAACAAACCTGAATATATTAACTTTTAAAATTTCTAAAAGTGTTTGTTCTCATGTTTCAAAAAGAGATATAGAAGATGGAAATTATAAAGTATCATAAGCTAGGCCTGTCTGTTCTCTTTACATGTTTTAGCAATCGATTTGTAAATATAAATTTGTAAAAATTTTATTTTTTTTTAATTAGGTTTGTTTACTGTGTTTAATATTAAATCAAAAATACCATATTTTAACTGATTTCTAATATATTGATTAATATATAAATAGATAAATTGGATCCCCTAACATGTACATGCTTACTGCGCTCCTCCAGTTCATTCAGCTGGTCTCGGCTTCTATGGAATCTCCTGAAAGATCCTTTAACGACTGTGTTGTACGAATAGACTCTCCAACTTCTGGCAATAGACTCTATGAGGACTTTGACTTCTTACTTGTTGATTCAAATAATCACAATACTTCTTTCACATCGAATCTCGGGTTATTCCAACGAAGGTTTGGAGATGATTGCAGCAGCTCGCTCTACATTAAAGTTTTAAACCAATGCACTATACCTCCATTTGTCAACAATCTGCATCTTATTATAAGACCCAAAAAGGCAGAGTCTTTCATTTCCAGGGTTTATTCCATTTTTAGCAATGAGTCGAGAGATGTCTGCGACAAGACAGATGATGTAGATTGTCAGTTTGTTCTTGAACTTCCTAACAAGCCCTGTGTCGAAGATATCATTCTGTTCTTTGTTGAGCTAGGTATTTCAAATGATGTCTCATTTGAAGAGCGAAACCCTACTGAAACTTGCGCAAGGTTCTGCAGCGATATATTTGTCTCCAACCCTGTTGTAGTCTGCTACAACCCCTTCTTGTCGGCTGCACCAGCTGACTACACTCTCCCAACAAACCAAATGATCTCCCTGCTTGCTATCTTCAAATGCATGAAGAAGGCTTTCCATTGTAAGATGGTATGTGAAAGAGATATCAAGAAAATTGAAACTGCCATTGCCATCAACGAGATTAGGTCTCTGTTCTGCAAATCAAGATGCTGCAAGCCTGTTTGCAAACCAAATATATGCTACGACTATGCTAAGTTTGTGACCTCCTGCATTCAGGTCATTTCATATTGTAAAGATAAAAAGGTCTGCCCTAAGCCTTTGGACTGTGTAAAGCCCTATGAATGCTCATGCGATGGAATGAATAAAAAGATAATTGACACATGCAAGTGCTTACCCTCTGTAAATGTGGAATGCAAAGTTGACATCTGCACAATGTTTGAGGAGGTATTTCCATGTTACAATCCCTGCGCCACATCTGTTCCTTGCTATGCCCCCTGCGGCTCTCCAGTCCCCTGTGGATCAAGTGAACCATGCTACACCCCTTGCGGTGTTCCCTGCGGCCCTACCGCTGATGAATATGTCTGCCCTTGTGAGAGTATGTCTGTTGCCATCGAAGTTTCTGCTGATGTGATTGTTGGAGTGCCCTTGACAGACGATATGATGCTGGAAGATATGATGATGATGACGGAAGAAGATCAGAAAAAGGCTGCAATGTCTAAGAGACGAACCAAAAAGAAGGCTACAAAGAAACAAACTAGGAAATCCAGATCCTCTCCTTCGTATTCTACCTATGGCTGGTATGCCGCTGGTGGTGTAGTAGTTGTATCAATAGCAGTTGTAGTATATATCTTTGTTCTGTAGTCGTATTAAATCTTTTGTCAAGTTTTTTTGATCTGGTGTAGCAAAAATTCTTTTAACAATAATAAAATTTATTTAATCTGCGCAAAAGAACAATTAAAACTAAATATGCTATCAATTAAAACTAAAATTTGCTGTTATAGACAAATAACTGTTTATGGCAATTTATTGTGTTAATTCAATGCTTAGTTTCCTGAGAAGACTAAATCTTTACAAAATATAACTATCCTGAAAGCTCATTATTGTATCCTAAACCCTGTATTTTTAAAAATAGAACTCTTTGCAGTATAGAAGTCTAATTTGGAGGATAAAAGCTCTTGAAAAAGTATTTCGTCAGATCTTGAACGATTTTTGTAGCAGTCCAAGCCTTTCTTTAAAATTATTATTATAGAATAATAAGCTAGGAAAATCAGGAAAAGAATGAACATAGTAAAATAGTAGTTGATCTTTAGGGAAAACATGTATTCAAACATGCCATATTTGTGATACAGCCGCTTACTCACCTCATTTACTATCTCTTTAGAGATCATACCTTCAAACAGAATCATGAGAAAACAGATGAAAAAAGTGCGAACTGAAAATTTTGTGTAAAATGTAAGAGAAAAAAAATAGATAGAAAACAGGAAAAATAATATTAGCAAAAGATCTTCCGGAGTCAGGGACGCGTTGAAAAAAAAGGCTTCATATTTGGCAAAGATGGTTGTTCTGCAAATTACATAAAAATATAAAAATTTTAAAAATGCTGAAAGAAAGATAGGAACTGATATGCCTATAAAGAAGCTTGAAATTGAATATTTTCTAAATAAAAGAGTGGATACTATAGCTACTAAGCAAATGATAAATGTGTAAATGAATGTAGGTGTTTCTTGGTAATAGTATTCCCAGGACTTTGAAACAAAACTCTTAAATAGGTAATCTGCATGTGTTGAAAAGTCCTTTAAATCGTACAGGACATAGCCTACATTTACTAGTATGTTCAACATGTTAGCAGATGGGTAATTTTTCTAGGAAAGTCTTTTTTGTCGAAAATTGGCAAAAATTTTACCTTGTAAAGCAAAAATCTACAATTACAAATGCACAATCCTAATGCTGAGTATTCCAAGAAAAGACAACTTGAATAAGCAAATTGCATTGTTTATTGCTATTTTGAGATTTAGTACACAATATTACAGACTTTCTGTGAATTGTAAAATGCTTCCAAATGAAACTTTAAATGTCAAGACAACCAAAAGCTCATTTGACTTCAAGCACTAACTATTTGATTTTACGAGCAATGCTCTTTTGTATGTAAAAACTAGATCATCTAATCTCTTGAATAAAAAATTATTTAATCTGGATATAAATTTAGCATTGAGCATAGCTTAAAATTTTTCTAACTTTGTAAGAAGACTTATCATGTCAAAATAGAGGTCATCTGAAGACTCAATCTCGGCTATTTCTTTTTTTTTGAATATGTCTAATAGTATTTTCTTAGTTCTTAAGTCTTTGTAAATCAGAAAATCTCCCAGCCTCTTTCCAGTGTTTGAAAATATTTTGCCCAAATGGAAGTCCAACGTTTGGTCGTAAACTTCAACTTCTTTACAAGTTTTAGCCAGCCCTATCCAAAACTTATACAACTTAACTTCAAATCCCTTGACAAGGTTTCTGTTGTCAAGTATGTTTAGAAGGTCTCCTTGTACTTTCAGTTTTGTTCCATTGGCCAGATACATGTGAAAATCCGTAGACTTGCATACGTAAAAATCTTCTTCTATGTTGTACTTATAAATTTCAACAGTGTCTTCTTCTAAAGACTTATCAAAGTATTTTGATAAGATTTTGTCAGTGCTATCCGGGTAGTTAAAGCAGTAGAACATGGCTTGTAATATTTGTGATTCTTTTGGTTTTTCTTTTTTACTTCAATGGAAAATCCATTTCCAATAGAAAATTATTGGTCTTTTTTATTTTTAGTGACCTATTATCTAAAATAATCTTTTAAAGTCGCAAATCAGCAAGACAGATATTAATATCTCATTTTTAGCATTCTATCTAGGATTTCTAGCAGTTTAAAACAGAAACGTAGTATTTTCAAGCATAAACTAGCCTGACAAGGTTCAAAATAAAATTTGCAAAAATAAGTCATACATTTTTCCAACTGCATCTACAAAACAATAATTTTGTCATTTTTTTCGCAGAAACAGCGTAAAAGCTTTGAGATATCAAATTCTTTGCTTCTAAAATAAATGAAGTTTGCATCTGTTAGATTCTTCACTTGTGTTTCAAAAATCTGTGAACTTTCTGATACAAATAAATATGAAAATTAAATCACCAAAATCCATGAAAGATAATTGCTCCCACCACATGTGCTCGCATGATCAGGATATCAGAAAAATATCGATCGTGTTTACAATAATCAGCATATTTTTTGTAGTTGAGCTGTGGGGACATGTCAGGACCAAAAGCTTAAGCCTGCTAGCTGATGCTTTGCACCTTCTCGTAGACATCTCAGGCTTCATCGTAAGTATAGTGACTCTTAAGCTGTCAAAGAAAGAGTGTGATCAAAAAATGCATTTTGGATATCAACGGATAGAAATTCTGGGCGCACTTTTTTCTGTCTTCCTAATTTGGGCCGCTGTTACCTATTTGATCATGGAAGCAGTTCACAAGTATCTCCATCCCAAGGAGATAGATGGCAAAATATTCTTTGAAATAGCAATTGCAGGCCTGATAGTTAATCTAGTGTGTATGATTGTTCTGCACATGAAAAATCACAAACACGAGAACGAAAGAAGCAATCTCAACATGAGGGCAACCTACATTCATGTGATTGGCGACATCATCCAGTCAATCGGTGTTATTATTGCCTCTGCAATAATATTTTATTTCCCTCAATTTGTCATAGTAGACATCATCTGCACGGTGTTTTTCGCAATACTTGTGTTTTTCTCAACATTTTCAGTTGTCAGAGATGCTGTGGAAATCTTGTCAGAAAAGGCGCCGGAAGATGTTGATCAGGATGAGATTAAACAGAAAATACTCTCTCTGAATGGTGTGCTGAAAGTTGTTGATCTTAAGATATGGTCTATATCAATAAATGTATATTCGATCTCGGTTAAAATATTAGTTGATCACATTTTGATCAAGGAATATGAAAGCATACTAAAATCAATAAAATCCCAGCTCAATGGCATCAAAAATGTAAAACATGTCAATGTTCAGATTGACACACCCTGCACTGAGCATAAAGCGATGGTTTTTGAAGTTGGTGGGACTGAAATAGTATAAGTAAATTTATTATTTAACAAAACTTTTTGTGTCTTCTTCTTGGTCAGGACAATATTTTAAATCACAAAAAACAAGAAAAATACCACAAATGGCAAAATTTTAGCATTGATTTGCTATAAATCAATACTTCATTAATTTGCCTAAGAGATAGTAAAACTTTCTTCATAAAGCAAAAATATACACTGGTATAAACTTTTTATTTTATACAAAAAAATAGCTGTTATTTTCTTTCTGCTCCCTGTCCTTTGAACTGTCAGGCTTATTCACTCTTGGTCTAAAATTGTCAGGATCCCTCCTGAACGTAACATCCAAGCCTTTCAGAAATGTATTCATCCCCTGAGCCAAGTCCATTGGCGGTGTTGCTACACTCTCGATGCCTGGTGTGCCCTGGAACACCACAACCCGGTCTGCCAGGTATGTTCCAACTATCAAATCATGCTCAACAATAAAAGCTGTTTTTTTCTTGCCGTAAATAAATTTTTTTATGATTTTAGCAATGCAAATTCTTTGATCAGAATCCAGAAAAGCAGAAGGCTCGTCCAAAAGATAAATATCAGCCTCCTTGCCCAAACAGGTAATTATTGCAATTCTCTGAAGCTCTCCACCACTCAAAGATGAAATATCTTGGTCTAGAATATAATCAATGCACAATGGCTTGACAATTTCATTCTGAAACGAGCTGTCCATCATTGATCCTCTGATTTTCAAATTCAGATAGTCCCTCACACTTCCTCTATGCTTAGGCATTATTTTCTGGGGTTTCAGACTCACCTCAAACCCTATAAAATCAGTGTTCTGATCACTTTTGATAATGCCGGCTATCAAATTCACAAAGGTACTCTTCCCCATTCCGTTCTCGCCCAAAAACACAACAATCTGTGATTGGGAATACACACCGGCATCGATCTTCAACTTAAAATTCTCATATTGTTTGCTTATTGCTGGATACGAATAATGAGACATCTTTTCCTTTTTGTCCTCTTCAATCTCCTGCAGATTGAACTTTAAAGCACTCTCACGAAATCTCATATTCTCGGTAGGGATAAAGCCATCTAGAAATATATTTATTGCTGCTTTTATAGACTGTGGGGCTGTTACCACGCCATATGCACCACTCATTCCATACAAGACAGAGCCATAATCACTCATCAAATCCAATATAGCAAGGTCATGTTCGACTACGAGAACGTAGTTGTTGTCATTTGCCATGTTCCTGATTTCCTTGGCTGCTGTAAGCCTCTGCCGAACATCCAAATATGAGCTAGGCTCGTCAAATATAAATGACTGGGCATTTTGCATGCAAGCGACTGCTATGCAAAATCTCTGAAGCTCCCCTCCACTGAGCTCATCCAATTTTCGTGTCAGAATATGCTCTAAACACATTTTTTCTATATAGTATTTCTTCTTATTGACCTGGTCCATCTCATTAATTACTTCATTCACTGTCAATTCATCATTTTTAAACCGTTTTTTCAGTATTTTAGGCACTTTGTCAATGTACTGTATTTTGTTGGAGACAACTATTCTATTTTCAAGGATTTTGGTAAAGTACCCGTGCAGCTCTGATCCCCTGTAATTCTTGAGAATCCCACTCCAGTCAGGTTCATTCTCAAAATTTCCAAGATTAGGCTTGAGCCTTCCACTCAAAATTTGCAAGGCCGTACTCTTGCCAATACCATTGGTTCCAACTAGCCCAAGAACCTTTCCAATCTTGGGGACTGGAAGCCGATGCAATTTGAAAGAGTTGGGCCCGTATCTGTGCGAACACTCGGTTGTAAGATCTGACGGGAGATTAATAATGCTTATTGCTTTGAATGGGCATTTCTTTTGGCATGCACAGCATCCAATGCAGAGTGTCTCTGATATTTTCGAATGCTTCTCAATAACTATGCACTGTTTGCCAATTCTATTTACTGGACAAGCTCTTTTGCACTCTAAAGAACAGCTGTTTGGCCTGCATAGGTCTTCGTTTACTATGGCAAGTCTTTTTAAAGGTGCTTTATCGTCTTTTTTCCCCATTTTGGGCTATTTGAAAAAATTTCGTAAGTAAAAAATTAAAATAGCTTACTTTTATTGCTTTATAGGTGGTGCTGGCTATAAACTTGCTTTAGAAGTAACCATTACTGCAAAAGTGCAAAAAAGTTACACTTTCAATTTGAACAATACAAAAATGTTGCTTTAATCAAACTTTATTTCAATCATCACTTACAAGGTCAACACTAAAACAAAAAAAACTACAACCATAATTTGCAGACTAAAGTTTCTTTCAAAATTTATGAACACTGCTAGAATGTAAAGCTTCTAGCATTTTCTAGTCCATAGTTTGTAAAAAATAAATTTGTTTTTATTTCTCTGTGATGAAAAATAATTCAAATATTAAAATCAATTAAACTCTAAATAACAAATCCTGTAGATTTGCGTGTTACAAAGAACTGCAGCTCTTTGCTGGCACAAATGAGTAGTAGCTTTCAACTTTCAATTAAATAAATCTCAAAAACTATATTTAATCAAACATTCAGCCTTTTATTTGTTTATAGAGAAATCAATCAAAATGCAAATATAAACTTAGAAAAAAGAACATTTGATGCTGATAATCGAATCTTTGGGTATTAAACAGCTTGACTCAGCACCTATTTTTTGGCAATCCCCGAATACTTTTGCATCAAAAAGCTCAAATCATCCTTTCACAAAAATGATGAGATTAAGCAAAGCCAAAGACAGCCCCTTACATGCTTTAAAGAACTTTATGTCTAAAATATCAATTTCTGAATGAGATTGATTCAAGATTTTAATTAAAAAAATTGAATATTATTTTTATTATTATTAATTCATTTAATATGCAGTTTTAATGACAAAACATCACAAGTTTGCCTTTATACAGCAAATTTGTAAAATCTTACTCATTTCCAATTAATTAAGTGCTTTGGTACTATAAAACATCCTTTTTTAGCACGATAGAGCAATATCTGTCGAGGAACTTAGCTTTTTGATGTTCTCTTTTTATTATCTTTAATTTTAATTAATCAGAAGCGAAGCCAAGAAGTAGCTAAAATCCAACAAAAGAGTCGAATTTTGAAATAAAGTATCTTTTTAAGTCACAATACTTTGATAATAAAGAAATCAGGCACTGCCTGTTATGTTAGAACAGTTCGTTCTTTTAACAATTTTAAGATTTGTTTGTTGAATAATCAAATATTAATTTTAAAAAACTTTATCGATTTTAAAAGTACAAAAAATTAATTTTCACTTTTACAAGCTACAAGCAAGCGCCTGAAAAATGCATTTCTTTCAGCCTGCTTTTTTTCTGCTAGATTAAAAATTTTGTGATTTTTGTTTTGATAAACAATCTATAATTAAATATTTGAGAAATCTACAAAATTTAATTTAAAAAAAGTATAAATTCGAAAAAATCAGAGAACCCATCTCATGAAAATTGCCTCAAGCCTTATTCTGTCTTTGCTTCATAGAGTTTTAGCCTCTGTCGATACGGACAATTATGATGCCAACATTCCCAAATTAACTATTCCAGAAGAGCTTGTGCGAATCACAGAAAAGCCTTCTGCTGCAGATGATTTGGTCCTTCCTGAAGAACCTATAGCCCCTTCTGATCCATCGGGTCTGATAAATCCTATTCTGGAACGTCTAGTAGGACCTTCAGGCAAATTTGCAAGCCCTTTACAGCAGTCAAATTATATTTCTCAAATGGTCGCAACTCCATTGGAAGACTTCTACAATTGTGTTGTTGAGGTCAACTCAAGCAATTCGCGTGGCTGCAACAACGAGTTGTTTGAGAAGTTCGATTTCCAACTCGCCTTAACGACTGTAGTCGATCCTCAAATAGTAACTGATCTGACAAAGAATCTCAGACTGTATCAAAGAAGAGCAGGCCAAGATGTCAACAAGACCCTTTATATGAGAATAATCGATAGTAAAGATATTGTTGTAGATCCAGCTACCCAGGCAGTAGTCCTTATAATAACTCCCAAGAAAGATTGCGATCTGACAGCAAAGGTTTATTCCATTTTCAGTAATAACAACACTGATGTGTCTGTTTTCCCTCTTCCACAGGATGTAGTCCAAGTACTGCGTATAAATATTACTCCCCAGACTGACTCTCTTATTCTGACTTTCTCAGACCTAGGTATTGTAAATGAAGCCAAGTTCGCACCAGCACCACCAGCACCTGTTCCTCCTACTCCTCCTACTAATGGTGAGGCTGTAAAAGCAGATGCAGAACCAGCACCTTTGGTGGTCAGAGGATCCTTCTCAAGTGATATCTTCAGTCTGAGCTCAGCTGTTATTGACTTCCAAAACCCAGGATTAGCCCACTTTATTGATTATAGGCTTCCAACAAACCAAATGATTTCAATCTTAGGTCTCTTAAAGCTTATGAAAAAGTGTAGTGTTATCAAAACTCTCTCCTCATCCGATATTAAGAAGATCACTGTTGCCGCTGAGATCGAGAAGATTAGGCGAAGATTCTGCTCAAAGGAGAAGTGCAGACCAGTTGTTTGCTCCAAGGTGTACTGCGACTACACATTATTTGTATCTAGCTGCATCAAGTTCATTTCTTATTGCTCTACTAGTAAGTCTGTATGTGATGTTGCTGTCAACATTCCTGTCTGCGAATCTGTTGAAAAAATCAATAATTACATTGTCAACGCCTGTACTTGTGCAAACCTTGTCAATGTTCGCTGCAATATTGAAGTTACAACTATGTTTGAGGAGTTCTATCCCATGTGCTATACTCCATGCTATCCCCCATATCATCCTAAAGCTACTGGCGTATGTGTTGGAACTGATGTTCTTGTTGGCACTGATATTCTTGCTGGCGAATCCCTGGTGGGTGTTGATGTCGAAGTCGATGTTGATGTTGCAGTCGAGAGTATTGAATGCTCGGAAGATTCTGATTCTAGTATGCTAACTTCTAAAACTCGTAAATCAAAAGCTCCAAAGAAGAAAAAGACAGAAGTCAAAACATCTTCTAGGATCTCTACTTATGGATGGTATGCTGCCGGAGGTATAGTTGCCGTGGCAATAGCCGTTTCAGTTTATGTGTTTGTGATGTAATGATATTAAATCTGTAGATCCTAAAACTTTTTGTTCTTTGTAAAAATTTTTTATAAATTTTTTTATAATTTTAATAAGAAGTTGTGCTTTTTTATAAATCAGCAATGTTTTTTGCTTATGCTTCCTGGGATGCATTTTGAAAGTAAGGCTTGTGTTTCAATTCACACAAATCTTATTTTTAGACACTTGAACTGTCTGCTAATTTATTTTAATATTAGAAATGACAAACTAAGAACACATCTTTCTTTGGTTTAACATCAAGTAAGATATTTCAGGTAATTATAAAATTTTATTAAAAAGTATAAAATTACCCAAAAATAGATATCCTATAGATGGATGTGTATCTATCTTCTCCGTGATTGCTTTTTATCTGAATCAAAACTTTATCGCTTACAGTCTCCTCAATCTGATACTCTTGATATCCACAATTGAACTCGAATTCATGTGTTTGGTCATTTATGCACAAAACAAATTCTTTTATGGCGCTCTTTTGGTTTGCCGTTACAGGATGGTACAAGGATATCTTTTTTATTTTGCAAGGTTTCTTGAATGAAATTTCTACAAAGCCTTTTGAAGATCTCAGGGCAAGCCTAGAATCACCTGGCTCCAGAACAGAATTAGGATCCGTCGTTATCTTGCCTAAGAAGCCATACTCATAAAGCTCAGAATGAGATGTCACAGAGGTGCCTTGTAATATATCGCATAAATTAGTCTCAATCTTCAGACTCTTCAACAACTCATTTTCTTCCTTTAATTTTGTGATTTCGTCTATTAAAAAAGAATACTCTGTAGGCCTGAAAAGGAAATACAGTACACCAAGACATAAAAACAGGCAGGACAAATGCCTTTTGTAATTTTTAAGCAAGTTATAAATATTGCTAAGTCTAGTCTGTGGTTTAGAACTGGTGCCATCCTCAAAGTCATATGAATAATTCTGGAACTCGCTTATAGAAGAGTTGTTTCTCTGGAAAATGGTACTGGACTCTTCTTCATGCATAACTTGCTTATTATCTTTGTGAGTGTTTTCTCCTGTCTCCAGCTTCGGCGGAAGCACAAAAGACGTGTCTATGGACGTGATTGTATTATCTGGCGTTCGGAATCGCAATCTGTTTCTTTTCTCCATGGATGGGAATACCTAAACAATAAATTAATAAAACAAATATAGGCTTAACTTTACAGACACTGCTTTTTGTTTAAGATAAAGCTACATCTTGATCTTTAATGTAAGTTTTTAGTTGTCTAAAGCTATGCCAGAGGCTATAGCAGTCTTATGTTTACCTCTGGCTTTACTTCTTCTCAAAATATAATTTAAGAGTTTCTGGAAGTATTTTCAAAATGCATGAGTCGCATTAAAAAAACGTTTGTAAATCTCAATTTCGTAATCAATCCTTTTATTCTGATGTAAACTTTCTTTTGCTATAAAAGTTGAAACAAAAGCTAATTTATTCATTTTTAACTAATTGTAAAAAGTACATTGTAAGATCAGTCTCTCTGCTTTTCTTGTTGCCGAAGCTGAGTGAAATTTTGTTTGTTTCCATAAACACATAACAAAAAACAATAGTATTGAGAAAAGTAAGAATTAAGATTGTTGTAATTCTAAAAAAGAAAGCAAGAATATGTTTGAAGCTAATCGTTTTTATCACATAGTCCTTTTCATGAACCTTGCTCTACATTCTGTAGAAATGTAAGATGCTAGATGCTAAAAGTAGGCTCTAACGCTAAAAGAATGTCTTAACAGAACAAGCATTGTAGTGATACGCTGCTTCTTAAATGGCCTGTTGCTCCTGTCTAGAAAACAAAGTTGTTAAAAAATTTGCAAAATTTTACTCCTCAGAATGAGCACACTCGCGAATGCATGCAAAACCATAAATAATGCTGCTAGAAATAAAAAAAGAGCTATTTTGCTGAAGTTTATCGACAACGAGACAAAGAACTTCCTTATTGAGATGAAGAAGCACGGCTACATTTCCAAAATTACCTTTGTTCAGAGCTTGAACAAAGAAAAGGCTGTTTTAGAGTTGAACGGAAGGCTCACAAAGTGTGGTGCTATTTGCCCAAGGTTCAAATATGCAAAAGACCGGATTTTAGAGACAGCAAATCGCCTTAAGCCAGCCAGACAGTTTGGTCATGTACTATTTAACACTTCTAAGGGATATCTTGATCAGAACGAAGCTGTTAGTATTTCCCTTGGTGGTTCAATAATTGGATTCTTCTATTAAACATTTCACTTATTCTTCTGTTTCTGTCTTTTAGAGCTCAGTTTTTGTGTCACAACTGCAAAAGGTTTTTTGTAGAAAGCCTGGCTGAGCTTTACAATAACTATTTTTATTTTAAACTCATAGAAACAGCTCTCTTAAATTACTATTGTGCCATTTACATGTTGGTTTTATGTTAATTTACAAATAAACTAATTTTGTCAAAATTTACATTTTATTCAAACTTAAAGATTCTTTTATAGCTGTGGACAGGCTTATATTCACATTTCCGTCTGAGGTTGCCGCTGCATTCACAACCGTCCATCTGAAATTGATACAATATTGGACGAAATGGCGGATCCAGTTTCAGATTCTGTGCATCTTTCCAGTTAACGCTTTTGAAAAAAGGATGGTTGGATATCTCTTCTATTCCATTGTGCCCCAGTCTTTTCTCTCTTTCTTTGGCCAGTAGCCTAATAAGAAGATCCTTGGCCACCTCTGGCATATCCTCTGGGAAATATACTTTTTCATTAAGGATTCTTTTATATATCTCATCAGTGCTTTTGTCATAGAATGGCGGATGCCCGCAGATCATTTCGTATATGAGACATCCAAAAGACCAATAGTCGGTTTCTTTTGTATCCCCATTGCCCAAAAGCTTTTCGGGTGCCATATACTCAGGTGTCCCGCACATAAAGTAAACATTTTCATTTGTCTTTGTAGAAAAGCCGAAATCTGCCAACTTTACATGGCCCTCAACACTAACCAAAATGTTTTCAGGTTTCAAGTCTCTATAAATTATTTCTTTCTCGTGCAGAAACTTTAAAGCCAGTAGAATCTCGGCTGCAAAGAATAGAACTGCATTCTCTGGGAATCTGCAGTACTTCTTCATATAGTAAAAAAGCTCTCCACCTTTTACATATTCCATTGTTAAAAAGATATCTGCTTCTGTTTCTATGAAGCTTAAATATTTAACGATAAATGGGCAGTTGCTTGTTTCTTTGAGAATTCGTGCTTCATTGTAAATATTGTCCAACTGCCTGTTTTCTTTTATAACTTGCTTGTCCATTCTTTTTATCGCAAAGTACTTGTTGGTCTTGATGAGTCTGGCCAAGAACACTTTCCCAAACGACCCTGTTCCAATTATCTTTATAAAATCAAAATCTCTTTGTTTTAGCATGGGATGAAAAATTTGTCTGATAAAATTTAAAAATTGGCAATTAGAAAAACTAATACTAAAAATCACGGTTGAAGATCAAAACTAATATTTTAGACTTCAGAGTAGCAATTTAATGAACATATTCGAAGAGAACTATTGCTTAAAGGGTGTTTCTACAAAGACAAAAGATTTTTCAATCTTTTTTTTAGAATCTTTCTCCAATTCGCAATTGTCTAAGAAGAAATAGTCAAGCTTGTATGTTAAATTCCCAAAGTTATAGTAAGATTTAAGAGCTTTAAGCTTATTTCCGTCCATTCTGAGAAACTTTAAGCTCTTGTACTTGGTCAAGCTAGAAACAATTTTTAAGGTATCTATTTGGCAATTTGACAAATTTAAACTGACTATCGAGTCTATTAAGTTTTTGCAGTTAAACTGATTCTTAATTTCTCTAAGATTGTTGCTCGAGAGATTTAGCTTCTGCATTTTAGTACATTGCTGAATTTCATTCATCCAAGGTAGAGCCTGTATACCACAGCCCTCTAAGCTTAGTTCTCTCAAGGAATCTTTTGAGATCCCAAACGTAACTTCGCCCATTGAAAGACCGCGATTGCTATCTAATATCAAAATTTCCAGTTTTTTACAGCTAGTCAAGGCTTTTATGATGTTGCCGTCCTGTAAATTACTGAAAGTTGCAGTTATTTTAATCAAAGTGTCTTTTGAGGCGCCCAGAGCAAAGTTGGCGGGAAATAAGCCAAAGTTGTTGTCTGAAATATCGATTGTTTCTAATTTTGGGAAGCTGGAAAGAATTTCTAGGCTGGAAGGTGCCTCTAACCCACAATTCTTCGCTTTCAATTCTTTCAGAGTAAACTTTGATGATCCAAATTTTTCGAAGTTTAGGTCTTGCTCAAAGTGTCTTAAAGGCATATAGGAAATGTTGAGCTTTTCTAGCCTTGGACAGTCAAAGAATGAGTAAAAATCTTCTATTCTAGAACATGAAAGTCTCTGAACATCTAGACCTTTTAGAGAATTTTTGGATGCGTCAAAATTAAGATTCTCAAATGTAAACTTATTTTCAGCTATTGACAATGTTTCTAATGCTTGGCAAGATGTGATTGCTTTAAACAATTTCATATCAGTCATATAGCATCGATCCATCTCCAAAACTTTTAGGCTGAACTTTGAAACTCCAAATGAGAAGTTGTCTAACTCCCCGCTAAAATTATTTCCAGATAAATACAAATGCCTAAGCTTCTTGAAATCAGTAATTTTCTTCAGAACTTCTGGGCTTTCAAAAGCGTTAGAGCACAAATTTAAGGTTTCAAGCGATTCTCGTGATTTGCTAAGGGCAAAATTGTCCGACAATTTTGAAAATCGATTGTGGGATAAATCCAAAATTTTTAGATTTGAACAATCTAATATGCTTCTGAGAACTGTTTCAGAACTTAGGTTGCAGTTTGACATTTTGATATTTTTCAATGAAAGCTTTGAGGACGTAAAATCAAAATTTTTGAGATCTTGAGAAAGATCCGGACCATCTAAAGATCGAAAACTGCTACATTTTTCAGATAGATCGTTTTCAGACAAATCCAATGTTTCCAAAGTCTTGCATGTAGCAACGGCTTTCAATATTGACAAACTGCAGATTCCACACTTGACCAGTGAGATTTTTTTCAACGAATTCAAAGAAGATCGAAATTCTGGATTTTCTAGACTAAAAAAAAGATTGTTGTCCAGACTTATATTTTCTAAGACTTTTAAATCAGTTATGGCTTTCAAAGTATAGGTGTCTTCTAACGAACAGCTGTTCATATTCAGATATTTCAACGTTTCTGTTGATGAACCAAATTTGAAGTTTTTTGGAAATTGAGAAAATTTGTTTGTTGAAATATCGAGAGACTCTAGCACTGCACAATCTGTCACGCTGTATAAAAAATCAAAGTCATTTCTAATCTGACATTCTGAGATTGCTAGGCATTTCAATGTTGTTTTTAAATTACCAAACACAGACTGAACGTTATTAACATTAAACAGTGTGTTAAGTGGCTTGTAGCTGTCTTCTAACTGGAAGTCATTCTGCGATAGGTCTAAATATTCGAGCATCTCGAATTTACTAAGTGTTTCAATAAACGGCCTTACTTTCACACCAGACCTGATGGCACTAAGCCATTTTAGTGATTTTCTAGCATTGCCAAAGACCAGCTTACTGTATGCTATTGCAAACCTGTTATTAGAAATATCAATCTTGCTTATACAACGGCAATCTAGAATTTCTTCCAACAACTTTTGCTGAGATGCGTTGCAATTGGAAAAATCTGCCTCTATTAGAGAATTTTTAGCTTTTCCAATCTTGAATGAACTAGACAACTTCGAAAAGTCGTTGTAGGAGCAGCATAACACTTGAATATTCTCAAAGTTTAGTATTTCCTCTAATTGATCGATGCTTAGGTTTACCCTTGAAATATTAAAACTCGTCAATTTAAATGCAAGGCTACCAAACAGTAAACTGCGGTTCTCAGCTGGCTTTTGAGTCCTAAAAATGCTTAAAATAATAGAAATTATCCATCTGAGAATTCTCATGAAAAAATTATAGGCTGGTAATTCTTCGTGTAAATCGTTGTTGCTCACGTCCAAGAGCTTTATTTGTGAGAAATTCTGGATTTCTGAAAATCCTCGCAATCCCATTCCAACTCCAGAAGCTTTAAAATTCAGTAGAGTGCCATAAAGGTTACCATAATCATAATCTAGAGTTTCAAAGAATTCTTCCAAGAAGTTATTTGAAATGTTTAGCACTTCTAAAGCACTAAAATTGGTAATTGCTACCATGTCATCGGTGCTCAGGTTACAGTTCTCAATCTCAAGATGCTTTAAGGTACTTTCTAATTTATCCAAGTTATGCTCTGAGAACCTAATGTTAGGGTTGTTTGAAACAACCAACTTCTTCAGATTGCTACAGCTGCAAACAGATGAAAATGACTCTTTGTCAATATTGCAGTTGCTTATGTTTAGCTCCACTAGTTGTAGATAGATTATTTTAACTGCCAACGAATCTAAATTTATACTCTTGTTTCCCGACAAATTCAGTTTTTTAAGATTTGTCATTCGTGAGAATATCGAGTACGGGAGATATTCAAGGTTCAGACTTGTTAAATCCAAGAGCTCAACATTTTCAAGAACCTTTTGACTGACCAGCTGTTTGTATAAATCAATAGATTCTGCTGATGACATCAATTCCATTTTCTCACAATCAATGCTTAGCTTTTCTTTTAATTTATTATCTAATTGAGAACAAATAGAATTTAATATTCTTATTTCACAATCACTGGCTTCACAAAGTAAATCTTCAGGAGAGTTCAGCAAGACAGGCGCTTTCATAGAAGCAAGAACTCCTCTGTCACTCAAAAATGCCATAAAAAACACGATTCTTATGATTTGGAATCCCGGGAATTTGGTAATTTTCTTGAGGTTGATTTTTCTACACATTGCAGGGGCAGTTGCAAGTAATTAAAATAACTATTTTTTAAGGAGTCATAAAGAAAGCAATTTAATAGGTTGTTTTAATAATCAGAAATGTTAGGTGATTCTTATGATAAAATGGAAAGTTCTAACGAATTGTTTTTACAAAAATAATATTTAAGAACAAAATTCATTTTTCAGGCAATATTACATCGTATTTTATAGTTATCTTTTTCCGTATGCTTTCATGTGGCTCTGAAACCGACTGTGGCTTGCCTTTTTTGGGTGGAATTACAAAATACAGTGATTTTACCAGCTCATTGAGAAGCTTCAAAGTCACAGTAATTCTGTTTCTTGAGAGCGGACAATCGACATTTACATTTTCCACAAATCGGTTGCTCAGCAAAGATTCAGATTCAGGCCAGAGTGAGCAGATGTGGCCATTGTCACCAATTCCAAGAAGGCAGATGTCAATAGCTTTTACAACATCAGTATTTGACATAATCTTCTCATACCTGTCTCTGAGCTCAATGATTTTCTTTTCTTCAATAGCATCGTCGTTTGTAAAAGACTTGCGGCATTCCTCAGGATTATTTTCTTTTTTCCTACACTTGCATTCGTAGCTTTGATCAAATCTCAAATTGCAGCAATTCTCTTTTGCTTCTTTCATCAAACAAATCGGCAAGATGGGATAAACCATAGCATCCAAGCTCTTTATAAAGGGCAGTGCGCCCTCAAAGTTCAAATATTTTGTATTGCATCTTTCATCTGCAAAAAATATCTTCCATTTAGAAGAGTCCAGATCTTTGTACTTCGAATAGTCCAGATCTTTCAACAGCGAGCCCCCTGATATCATCAAATTGAGATGCTTAGAGTCGTAAGGGCTTAAGATACTGTACAGCTTTTCTTTGAAGTCACTAGTCCTAATTACACCCATTTGGGTGCTGAAAAATGTCTAACAAAAGGCAAAATAAAAACAAATTAAAAATGAACAAAGTAAAAACTCAAAGTTTCTATATTCTCTGTGCATGGCCAGAATAAAAACTCTAATTATTCTCGATTAAATTCTCAGGCATTTTTGCAAGAAAGTTTTGAATTATAAAATTTTTAAATGCATAAAATTAAAATAAAAATATTTTACAATGAAGTAACTTTAACAATAAAAACCTATTTACAATAAATTAGCATTTACAATAAATCAGTTTTACAATAAATCAAAATTAAATAATAATCACTATTTTACAGAAATTTATTGAATCTTGTCTGTATTGGAATAAGAACTGAGCTTGGCCTCTTCTGCTTCTCTGCTGAACAGCACTCTGTCCTTTAATCCATATTTTATCAAGCACACCAAAACTGTGCCTAAAGTGATAAATGTATTGATCAGGAATATCTTTTTATATACCACGCCTCTGGACTCAACCGAGAGATCAGCCAGTTGTGATTTGAACATGTCTCCGAAGATATATCCGCTTATGAGAGATCCAAGCGCACTGAATGTGCCCTGATAGATCATCTGAGAAGTTGCCTTCAAATGGGGAGGAGCCAGTCTAGGTGCAATGTGCACAGAAGAAATATGAATCAGGCCAAAGTATATGCCTCTAAAAAGCTCAAAGATGCAGCTGAGCCCGTATACATGCTTGTTTGATGGCGAAATAAAGTAGTAGGACAGAAACCTGATCAAAGAGACAATCTGTGCAAAAATCAGCGGCCAAAAGAATCCAAACCTTGTTAAAATGCTTTCTGAGAAGAACATGATAACCATTTCAAAGACGATCCCAAAGGTAGTCAGTGTTGAGATTGGGTTGTTATTGAAGGGACTAATCATCATTTTGGTTATTTTTGGCAGGTTGTCAGGCAAAGCATATGGCTTAATCTTCAAGATTTCCTTATGAAAAATAGTCAAATAGATTGTTAAGGCAGATCGGGTGATGGCATTGGAGAAAATTACGAGGAAAAAGAAAATAAATTCCTTGTTTTTTAGGAGTTCGATAAAAGCTCCTGATTTTGAAAGATTCCTAGCACTTGAAGCTTTGTCTTTCCCATCTTCATTTGCATTGCTTTTCTCTTCAATTTTTGTGTTGCTTTTATCTGTAATCTTTGCATTGCTTTTATCTTCAGCTTTTATATCATTTTTATCTTCAGCTTTTATATCATTTTTATCTTCAGCTTTTATATCATTTTTATCTTCAGTTTTATTGCTCTGGCTGTGGTTCTCTCTAATCTGCTGTGCACTGTAGAACCTGCTACTTCGTGCATTGACAAGGAAAACTACAACCAAGATTGCCATTATTGTTGCTATTATATTGTAATGAATCAAATTGTCAAAGTTGAAGCTTCCATCTTTTTTCAAGGTGCACCACTCGCAAACAAATGTTGCCAGCGAAAGCGAAACTGTGCCCCAAAGTCGTTGTCTACCATATACCTTAGATCCTGATGTTGTATCTTCAAGATATTCTATCATTATTTTGTCAGTCAGCGGCTGTTTGGGATTGTTCATCATCAGGTACAAAAGCATAAATGCCCAAAACATTATGGAATGAATTTTCATCAGAGAGCTGATGTAGAAATTCATAAATACGACAGTCGAGGCAACAATCAAAAGCAGCAGTATTCTTTTATACTGCCTTGACCTGTCAGAAATGCTTCCAATAAACACGCTGGTGAAAAAGGTAATAAATTGTGTGTACCCTGTAAATTTTCCATATTCATCGTCAGAGATGTTGAATTTTTCCCGCGCAAAGGCTGATCTGAGCTGGTGAAAACCGTAAAACTGCAAATTTATTATCAAATAAATTATTTTAGGTGACAAAAGGTAGCTTGTCTCTAATTTTCTTAGTCGGTTCATAGAATGGGACTGCAAAGAATTGCAATAGAATTGATCAAAAAACAAACAAATACGACAAATTTGTTTGTTTAATATTGGAAATTTAAAAATATGCAAAGATTTAAAAATATTTAAAAATTTACAATTAATTTCTGCTCATGAGTAGTTCAGACAGGCAGTATTACTCAGAAACTAGTCTGCTAATTAGTTATGAAATATCTGAAAATTCAATATGATACGTTTGCCATTCTAAATTTGATTATTAAAAAATCGGAATTAAAAAATTTGATACATTATTTTTTGCTTTATTCATGTTTTGCAACTTTAATTAAAATCTGAATGAATATTTTGATAATCAAAATATTTGTGGATTTCATTTAGAGATTCTAAATAAAATATTTTTAGCTTTCGAATGCTATAGTGACTGTAATTTGTTATAATTTAGCGTTGTTTCCTTATTTAGAATGCTTTTCATGTGTTCTTTCTTGAAACTCATTTCTAATTTTCCAATTTAGTTAGTTAAAAAAGAATGAAAATAAAAGATTTTTATTACATTTACTGTCTATCTTCCTTCCATGTGTTCTTTCAGATGCTTCAGCTTCACTTCTGAGGCATCGAACAGTCCCAGCTCGTCTTGCAAGGCAGCGCCCTCTATTTTGCGGGTGTCGCCCCAAGAGAAGTCATCAAACCTCCAATATGCGTACACCGGCAGAAAAAAATTCCATATAGGAAGAGCAATAATGTAAATAAAGAGCCAGTACCAGTACTGGATCGCAAATGTTGTGAGCATAATTAGAATAGCAGGCAGTATGAGAATAGCAGCTAGCATTATCAGTGGAATCCATGCTGGTTCTGTAAAAAAGGCAGAAACGATTAGAACTACTGTGAATACGATTGCAGCAGGCAAGGTTAAGGTTCCGAATAATTCGACACCGATGGTGAACTGCATTGAGAAGCAGAATGTTCCACAAAGCTTGTCAACACAGACCAGTTCAAACATGTTGTGTATTGTTGAGTTTATCCATCTTCTTCTCTGCGACCTCAATGTCTTGTAGTCTGATGGCACATATGTCGAGCATTTTGCAGAAGGCAAAAATATCAATTTTCTCTTGTAAAAGTTTTTCATTAGCAGTGTTGTAAGGTACCTGTCTTCGCCTAAATGTAGGAGATTCTGTTCGTGGAGTGTCTTCGCCTCATAAACAGAGTATGCATTCACTATCAGAGGATTGCATAGCAAAGGAACACATTCCCATCTTTCATTTTCGTATACTTTTTTGTCTGTGTGATTTTTAATATTTCCGTACTCGTCAGTCACGACTTTTATTCTGTAGGAGCAGAAGCACCCGGGCAAGCAAGTTACACCACCAAAAACACTCTCGAAATTCTTTGTTAGGTGGTGACTGATGTAGTACTCAAATACCTGTATCCTGGTAACCCAGCTCTCGGATTTGTTCAGTATTTGTGTTTCGCCACACAGCCCCATGATCTTAGGATCCTTTTCGAAGGCTGACACTATCTTGATCAGGGCGTCAGGTGCCACAATAGTGTCTGCATCCAGCATCATGACTATCTCAAAATCTTCTGGCTTGAACCTTGGCATAAGAGCATGCATTTTTGTATATATTTCATAGTCCAGGTCACTGAGCCTATCCTCATACAAAATTTTGGAAAAGAAGGACATTAAAATTACCTGGGAATCCCGCTTTCCGCGTTGTCCCTTTTTCGATACCTCGTTTTGGTTGCCTACCTTTAGGATAAGCATAATATTCGTTCTCTTGCCATTATTCTCGTAGTATCCTGTATGGACCTTTGCTCTATTAAATCTCTTGTGTCCTGGTGCCAGCGATATATACGCCTTTGGTTCAGGATCGTCTACATGGCACATACTCTTCAGAATCTCAGGAGTGCTGAGCTCGTTGCCTTCCCCTTTGATGTCCCCATCAGAAACCACAATAATTAATTTATAATCTGTGTTGTACTCCAGGTCATTGAGCGAATCCAAGGTTGACTTTAGGCCATCCTCTCCCTCGCTGTAGCATGTGACCTGCAGAATCACAGGAGTAGTCCCTCTGACCGAAACAGGAAGAGTCTTGGCATACCATGCATAAAACATAGCCAAAAAGAACCTTACCAGTATCAATGAAAATATTACCACAGTGGATATCCAAAGAACAATGTCCCCAAAAATGCATCCTGCTGTTTTAGTTGCCACCTTTCCAGCATAGAACGTCTCCTTAAAGCACTGGAGACATTCCTTATCAAGGGAATCGACATTTGCCTTGCCTCCTGCATACTTGTTGACAAAGTCCTCGAAGTAAGGTTCTGAGCAATAAGTCGGATCGTAAACCTTGTTGTCGATCACAATCATCTTCTTTGATTCTATGTCCGTCCAATCAAAGTATAAGTCATAAACTCTGATAAACTCTTTTTCAGTAAATTCTCCATCCATCAGCTGCCCACCAAACGCCTTTTTGCAGGCTGCGCTGTTCCTCTCGAAGAGGTGCGACTGCAGCTCGTTCCCGTAGTACTCGTCAGCCTCGTAGATCCCGCCGTTGGCAAGAATGTAGTCTGTTTTCATAATTGATGGTTTTATCTTTCCATAGATAATGATATTTGAGCCCTTGCAGATAAAAAGATTGATGCCATACGTGATACACCCCAGGAACATGCAGTTGAAAAATATGAGGATGCAGAGAGCGACCTTTTCTCTCCATGCCTGCATCTTTGCCGGGTTGTTCATTTTTCCAATTCTCCTTAGAGCACAATCAGGAATAAGACATGTGAGAATTCTGCTAAAGCTGTACCAGAGAGAAGTCTGCTGACTGTTGGTGGCTATTGTTGGGGAGGGAAGAGACGATCTGCTTGAATTCCTCAAAATCTCGGCCCTTGATAGCATATGGGTGATTTGTTTGCAATTAATTTATGCACCCAAATAAAATCTTTTCAAACCTTGCGAAGAATACAAAATCTTGTTCTCATTGCATAAATGCCTTTTATCATCATTTATGCAACAGGAACAATGCAATTCCTGAGTAGATCAAATTTACAAGACCGATGATCAGAGTCCGTGTAATGTTTATTTGTCCAATCTTCTGTCATTCCTAGCTCTGTCATTGCATTATGTTCTTGCTTTTAGTGATTTTGAGATAATGCAATCCTTTATTAGCATTGTTGTTAGCAATGCTCTCAGTAAAACAGTAGACTTGTTTTCAACAGGTGCTAAAATCAGCATATTCTGTGAACATCTAATTTCAAAGCAATAATTTATTAATAATACTTAACATATTCTCAAAGTCCCATTCATAACTCTTTCCTTGGACTCACTTCAAAAGTAAATGAAAAATTAAAAACATTGTCAGTTAAAATATTTATTCTTCAGAATCAATGATATCACTCAAATCACCTGATTCGTTTTCATCATCGCTTGACTCGTTAGAAACACTGTCCTCAATAACCTCGGACACCATTTTTATTTTGTTCTCATTGAAATACCCCTCAATCAGTCCAAACGAATCTTTCTGGATTCCGTTGAAGTTGTAGACCTTAGAGGCAAACACGGCCATGTCAAAGGTTCTTGCCTGGAACTTGCTTAGGTTTATCCTAGAAAACTCAATGTGCGAGATCTCTTGCAGTGGAATAGAAATTGATTTGGGAAGGAAGATTAGAGCCTGATTGAGGAAATAAAGATGTCCGTCAAATACCTTTGAGGTGCACTTGAAGTATAAGTCGCTCTCCTGTGCCTTCAGGTTCAGTAGACTTTCAAAGATCTCCAAGACTACATCGTACTGGAGTCCGTTGTAGAAGCTCTTAAGCCTAGTGTCTGTGGAGACTATCTCCATGTCCTTGTCGGATAGCAGGAAAACTAGTGAGTCGTATCTGGTTTGTCCCTGGGAAATGCAATTCTCCAGCTTCAGCACAAGATAAAAGGAAGCATCATTCTTCAGGTAGAATATCTCATTTATGTTGTCATAGAAAATAGTGTGATCGTATGAGGAGCCCTTCATGACAAAATAGTTCTCAAAGAAGATCAGATTGACCTTAGATCGGGGGTTTATGCAATTCACTCCGCTGACTATGCAGGTCTCTACAGAGGACTTGCCTCCTATCAGCTGTGATATGCTGCTGGTAGTGTTGAATGCTATTTCCGTATCCCCAAGGTCTAGCTGTATATCGTTTTCTACTTCAATGATATTCTTTATGCAATGCTTCGGAATGCTGAATATCTGCTTTTGGGACTGCAAGTACAGAATATTGTTGTTGAAGGTCAGATTCCCCTCTGTCGTCGCTAGGGTTTCTAGCTCCTGAATAACAGCAGAAATGCCGTAATTCTGTGAAATGAACGACCTAATTTTCGAAATCATAGATTCATGCACATTTGCAAAATCATGCACTGTCTCTTTCCCGTGCTCAGAGCATATTCTCATGCAGAATGCTTTAATCCCCCTGAATAGCTCTATGTTCTTAATCTCATCCTTTTGTATGGTGTTAGACTTCCCATCAACAACAAAACTAATGGAATCGCTCAGCATCTTCATATCCACAAGCTTCTTGTTTCTTACTAAATTTTCCAAAGTCAAACAGTCCATTTGGGCCTCTTGAAAAATTTAAAATGAATATTTTTACATTTCCAAATAATAAGCAGTTCCGTAAGCCTTGCTTTATCCAATATTTCTACCACCATTTTTTGGCTTTACGACAAAGGCTGCATTTTAAAGCACATGAGACAACAGTACTGTATGGCAACAAAACTAGTAAAATACTGTTTTGTAAAACTCAGAACCTGCCATAGACCAGATGGATTTTTTAATAGTCACTTTTTTGCAATGAAATCTCATTCATTTCAATTTCTGAGTTTCTCAGAATAGTTTATTCTCAAAGTCACTATTAAAATATGCTTTTTTAAATTTTGAATATAAGTAATACAACATTATATTAGCTTATGTTTTGTATCAGTATTCTAAATTATACACTTTTAGTATTTCCAAACCTGTTTTGCGAAATCCAAAGTTAAAGAAGATTGTCTCTATAATAAATTTATTTTAATTTTGATCACTGATCCAAACTGTTCTTAAAGTCAGTAAAGTATAAGAAACATACAAAATCAGATATCATTAGAATGGGTATAATTTATGTGAGACGCAGATTGTTATTGAAGTACTAGTAAAGAATGTACAATCTCAAAGTATAGTCTATGAGATCTACAACAGTCTAAGAGCAAGCATATGTTTCATCAATAAATTGACTGAAAAATCCATAATCATTCTCAACACTTAATTTACACAGGTGATGTTCTATTTTGTTTTCCAAGTCGCAAATATCTTCTTCTTCCACCTTGCAACACTTTTTGCTCTGCATTATAGGCATAAGCTTCCCATTGGAATCTGCTTTGTAATAGCATATTCCATTCTTGGGATTTCTTACACATTCAAATCGACATTCACATAATACAGAGTTTCTATCCTCTGGATCCTCACCTTGTGCATATATTCCTCTCTTTCTGGGCCTTTTCTTTGGTGATACGTATCCTCTGCTAGTAATTGAATTGAAACAATCTCCGCCGGCTTTAACAATCTTTGTCAATTTTTTTAAAAAGCTGTCATCAAATATAGGCGGAGCCAGGGACCTGAGCTGCCTTAGGCTTGATTGTTTGTATTTAGGGCGGGGCTTTCTGCATTGCCCCTTTTGGCCACCAATGCATTTTTCTAGAACCTTTTGAGCCTTGTCTAAACGGCTTTTGCAGCTTAAATTATCTTGATTGATATTGCAATAGTAGTTTATATAATTGTTAAATATTCTATCGTTTACAATCCCGTATCCATCCTTTCCATTCGAGCACCATCCAACCCCTTCTAAGTCTTCACATGCTTTTTTAGATTTTCTGATCTTTTCTGATCTTTTGATCATATTTTTAGCCTTATCAATAATTTTTCTAGCATCTCTTAGATGATTAAACTCTTCTTTAACTTCTTCTGCTATGTCTCCTCTCCTTGGATAGTTTCTATCCTCATCCCCAACATTTTCCGGCTGAAAATCTAGGCTTTGAGACTGTCCGTTACATTTTTTACCATACTGCCTCGAGCGAAGTCTTGATACAAAATTTGTAAAAAGATGTTCTGGTATCCAAACAAACTTTTGGTTGGGATTTCTGGAACAGGACTCTGCAATAAGTCTTCCATTGTGCATTGCCTCACACTTATTGTGGATCTTGAGCTTGGACTCGCCTCTGCCATTTATTTCAATTTTGTACTTGTTTGTCTGCTTTAGTCCAATGCGGATAACCTCAAATTCAGATATCTGATTTTTTTTGTACTTCTTCAAATCCACGCTCAGAGTAAACAGTAAAGGTTCATTTTGATGTTGTGATATTCCGTTATAATTTGAAATGAAAGAATTTTCGTAGTACGAATACATATAACCTGATATTTCGTGGCTTAGGACCATCTTAAGCAGAGCTAAAGCAATTATAAGCATTATTTACTTGTGTTCCTTTCATTATTTATTTTAGATTTGAAACAGGTTTCAATTGCTTATTATTGAAGAGAAATTAAATGGATTATTTTAAAAGATCTTCTGAGGAGTTTGAAGAAAGCTTGTTATGTTAGTTTAGTGTTGAACAAGAGACATGAAGAAAACTATTATAAATATAATATCACACTTTTTGTGTGAGTTTTCTGCTCTCTTTTGAACTTCAAATACCTCTTCCACAATTTTTGAGTAAATTTTTCATCCCAAAAATGTCAAGAGGAACCAAAAAGCTGGGAATTACGGGCAAGTACGGAGCAAGATACGGATCCACTCTCAGAAAAAGAATGAAGAATGTAGAGGAGTCCCAGCATCGCAAGTATGTGTGCCAGGCATGCGGGAAGCTTTCGGTGAAGAGGTCATGCGTTGGGCTGTGGAAGTGTAAAAGCTGCAAGCACAAATTCGCTGGAGCTGCCTATGCCCCAATTAGCGTTGCAGGGAGCACTTTTAATGCTTTAATCAATACATTAAAAAAATAAATTATTATTTGATGAGAATCTGTATTGTATTTACTTAAGCTCAAACTGATACTTTCAGCATAACAAATGAGTGCTTTAAATGCTGTTTTATTAAACATTTCCTTTGGATGCAGCTCCCAAATATAAAAAATCTCTAAACATGCTGTAAATTCTAAATTTGTAGTAATTCTTAGTCTTAATCTACAGTAACTCTTAGTCTCGGCCTACAATAATGTATAGTCTCTAGTTACCAGAATGCTGTAACAATTTATAAAAATATCTTAGACTTTAAAATTATTTATTAGAATGGTCTTCCACCCATTGAGGGATTTCCTTGCTGTTGTCCACTACTACTATTGTTATGCTGATAGTTATAATTATAAGCTTCAACTGGAACAATATTTGTTGTAGTTGACATCTGTACATTCTGGCCAGTGCCTCCTCCAAAATTCAAGTTTAATTTTTTGACATCTTTGCCTGGAACATTTCCTCCTGTGGCTGTAATTTGCACTCTAGGCTCGTATCTCACACCAGAACCAGAACCTAACCCAGAACCTGATTTAGAATTAGAACCACGGCCAGAAGCACTGTTTTCTCCACCTGCTGACCTTCCTAATGAACTTTTAAGAGACTCAAAAGCCTTGTCAACATCATCTCTGGATTTTTTTGAGGAGTCGCCCAGAATGTCATCAATCAGCCCTGGGACTGACTCTATGCCCGTGCCTGATAAAGGGGTGTTCTTTCCAGCACCTTTTTTACCGCTAGAATCTCCACGGGAGCCTGAATCAGATGAATCTTCACTTGAATAACCCTGGTCGTCAGGGCTAAGATAACCACTGGCTTTAGGATTCCTCATAGCACCAGCCTTTCTTGGAGCAGAATATCCGTCTTTGCCGTCCGAGCTAAAATCAGCTTTAGGGCCACCTCTTCCCCCTTTGCCGCCTCTTCCTCCTGGTCCGCCGCTGCCTTGACTATCTTGTCCGCCTCTGCCTCCTGGTCCGCCTTTTCCCTGTCCATTTTTTCCTTGTCCGTCCTTTCCTTGTCCGTCCTTTCCTTGTCCGTTTTTTCCTTGTCCTTGGCCAGTTGGTCCTGAGTCTTCATCTCCATTCCTTCCTTTGCCTTTTTTTCCAGCGCCTTTGCCGGAAGTCTGTCGTGGTCGATTTCTTTTACTTCCATCATCGCTTTCTGGCTGCGACTGATCATCACTAGCAAATCCTTCATCGCTGCTTTCATCTCCTTGAGGCATTCTTCCTTGTCTACCTCTTTGTGGCCTACCACTGCGCCTTACCCTTTTTATTGGCTTGTCTTTATCAAGTCGTCTTTGTCGATCTTTTGCTTGTTGCTCAAGTTCTCGCCTCTCGCTTGCTAACCTGGCTGCATCTTCTGCTTTGTTTTGTAGTGAATCTTTCTCAATGTATTGTGGAACTTCCTGCAACATAACCGTCTTTGTAACTACTTTGACATCCTTCTTAATCATTATCTGATAGAACTGTCCCTCTTCCTTCTCAGGAGCATCTCTCACTGTTTTATCCACGACTCGGATTTCCGCATCAATCGCTGCATCAAAGAACTTGTTTATTTCTGCCTTGTTTGTCCCATTATTAGGTGTTACAAAAAACAACATCTGAGACTCACTGGTTATATCACACTTGCCTGCTTGCAACTTTCCATGGGCTTTCAACAAGCATTTTGAATTGTTCTCAAGTTGATAGTGGCCGATCCCAGTCCTGTCTGATAGGTTTTTGTTTTTCCTGAGTATCCATGAGCTCTTTGTTAATGACGGGATCAAATGCTCCTTGTCTAGCTTAAGGTAGTTATTCTTAGCAGCCCTCAAGTAATAGGAATTGTTTATGCGCTCAATAGTAAGCATGATTGGATGGTGTGTGACTGTAAATTCTCCCCCCTTGAATCCTATTCCTTCTTGATTGTTCTCTGAAGTGTACAGGTAAAGATCTACTGAAGATAGCGAATAGATAAAACCTAGGTAAATAAATAATAACAGCATGACATATAATTATAATTTCTTTATATATTTTTTCTTGAAACCTGTTTCAACAATGTCTTTGAAATGGATTGTTTCATGGCAAAACAAGTTTTATTAGTGCGTCGGAATTGTCAAATTAGAAGAGAAATGCTAGTCGCCTTATTTCAAAAGATATAAAAGAGTCTAAGATTTTTAATGAATATTTTTGTCAGTTAAATAATTATTATGAAACATTGATTTGCCATTGTCCAACGGGAATGATAGAGTTGGCAGATTGTTGAAGTTTTCGTATAGCAATCGTACCCAGGCTAGTATGCAAATGAACATGGTTGTTGGAAGCTACAAACAGCAATGCTTTTGCATTCTCTTAGGTAAATAAATGCTTAGACAACCTGATCAATTTTGTTTAGATTGTATTTTGCAGGCACTTCTGGAAAATAAAGCACATGCTTGTAAAGAAGGACAATTAAAAAGCACAGCTTATGCTTGCAAAACAGACACAGCTCATAAGGGAAGCACAGCTATTTAGATGGCCAAAAACGAGTAGTCACTGTAAAGTTGGTTAAGGAATAATAATTTATTAGTGTTTACAATAAAAAATTGTTGATCTCTTTTGCGCTTGAATATTAAAGAAAAATTTTAGTCAAAGCATTTTAGGTTAAAAATTTGATTTTTAATAAGTCTGATTATCTGCCCTCTTTATATGCTCTTGAGAGCTCTCTAAACAAATCTTCGGTAATAGTCACCAACTTGTTGTTGTTTCCTGTAAAATTAGCGCCTCTTTGCATGTTGTTGCCTTGCATTTGATTAGTTTGTCTTCCCACATTGGTGTTTACTCTGTTCGGTGCCTGGCTAGGAAAGTTTCGCCGTATGTTATGAATAGGAGACGTTGTGGGTCTTTGAATACTATTGTTGCCCGTATTAGAAATCGGTGGATTTGTGTTTTGCAAATTATATTGGGTATTATTGGTTGACTGATCGGTCGAAAATCCTTCATCATTCTCTTCACTATTGCAGTTTCCTTCTGGGCAGGTCGAGGGGCATCTATTAATGTCTGCATATGCTGCACTTTTAATCTTGTCGTTGTTTCTGCTCTTGGACTTTAGGGTTTTTAGAACCTTGTCCATAATTGACAGATCATCAGCTCTGTAGATGTCCCAGTAGAAGTCCCTTTCAAGATCCCAAAAGTCTTTGAAATCGCAATTTCTAAATTCTAAATCGTGTGTAAGACACAACGATCCGACCAAAATAAGCATCTTTTTTTCCAATTTATTGTTGAAAGTTGGTATCAATTTAAAAATAAATCCTTTGCTGGGCTTTGGCTGATTTTGTCTAGTAGCAAATGATTTTTGCGAATTTGCAGAGAAAATGTTTGATTTAAAACTTTTATCTGTTGCTGCAAGATGGGACTCTTTGTTTGTCTGCTTGACTGCATCTCCAGTTAGCCTAGACTCTGAAGTTTTGGGTGTGTTCTCTGTTAATTTAGATTCCAATTTTTCATCAGTTAATTTAGATTCCAGTTTTTCATCAGTTAATTTAGATTCCAGTTTTTCATCAGTAAGCTTAGATTCTAAATTTGAGTGATCTGTTGTTTCTTCTCCTTTGGCTGTTCCAGATTCCTGTGTTTGATCAAATTTTTTACTATCCCCTGAAACCTGCGGTTGCACTTTTGAATTTTTCTTTGTAGAAAGTTTTGGCTTAGCTGTCTCAATTATTGGCTTTACATCGTTATTTTCCAGTTTTTTGGCAATCTCTGTGTCATCATCATCTTCCTTAAGCCCTGAGGCACTATTACTATTCATGTTAAATGCACTTTGCAGTTCAAAAAGCCCCGAGTTTACTTCATTATCTGTGTCTCCTACAAGCTCAGAAGACAAAGATATCAGCCTGCCTCTATTTTTGGGAACTATTGGGTCGTTATAAGCTTCAGAATCTTGATTTGTAGTGTTTCTATTGCCGAAAGGGCCTCTTTGTGGTGTGGGCGCACTGCTTCTATCATATCCGCCGTTGTTTCCTCGAGATCTCGAATCATTAGAATTTCTTGAATAACTGGAGCCTCTTGAGTTATTAGAGCCACTAGTGTTTCTTGAGCCATTCTGATTTCTTGAATAATTAGATCCTCTCGAGCCATTCTGGTTTCTCGAATTGTTAAAATTTCTCGATCCGTTTCCTCGCCCTTTGTCCTCATCTTGCCTTATAACTTCTCTTAGCTCGTTAATCTTCTCATTCTCATCATAGTCTTCCATCTCATCGCCACCGTCACTGAAGTCTAAAATGTTATCTCCTGTTATCTTTAAGTATCTTCGGCCTGTTCTCAATCTAAATTTATTATTGTCATAGTCAAGATTCCAAAATAGTTTTCTGTTTTTCAGATCAGTTTTGACAAAAGTTAGTCCAGTGTCTAAATTCAATGTGCGATTGTTTTCCTTGTCTATAGATATTAACACCTTTATACAGATGCAGACTCCAAAAAATATCAACATGTTCATTGGTTTCTCTATTTTGCTATTATTTGTTTTATTTTTTAAAATTCTGAAACATTTTTGAATCAGTTTCATTTGAAAAATGGAACAAAATAAAGATCGGCACAAATAGTTTTATGATCGTCTGATCTAATAAATAGGGTGTGTAATAATGCAATGCCCATTTTTAGATTACAAAAGGTTTTTGCAATTTAAAATGCCAAATAAATTTTATTTTGAAACTATTCTGAAAATTCTTCTTGCCTAATACGGAGGCCAAATTGTTGTTTAAATTTGATTCTTAAAAGCTTGTATTGTAATTTTCTTATTCATGTTGCAAATTTTGACAAAAGTAAAATCATTATCAAATCAAGAAGTGTTGGGATGTTTCAATATAAGTTTAAACATGAAACAATTACCTATTTTTAAAGACTCAAAATCTACAGATAAAAATACATTAATTATTACACAAAACCCTGTTAATATTTTATCTTATTGGATACATCTAAGATAAATTATTTTTAGTCCCTGAATGGCCAGCAAATATTAAATCAAATAAAAAATTTTATTGAAAAAGTCTAAATTTTGTGATTCAAAAGCGACTTTTATAGATTCTTAAATAAATTAGTTCATCCAGCATCTGCAGCTTGTGTTACCTTGTCAAGAATTTGACCCTGCGGCGTTAATTTCGCTACATCTCCAAGGGGTCCAAGGCCGGACAAGAAACTAGTTTTTGGCTTGTTTTCTTTATTTTTACTTGTTTTAGAATTCTTGTTTTGCTCTGTAAACCGCTTATCTGTATATTCTTTTGCTTCTTTTTTAGCAGAGTCAAAGGACTCTTTAATTGTTTTATCGGTTTTTAACCTTGAAACGTCCTCTGCTATGCTATGTATATTCTCATGCGAATAGGAAGTATCCTTTTCTTGTCCTTTTTTCAATAGGCTAAAGGCTAAAAGTTGATTGAACCCGATTCCGTTGTTATTGTTGCCAAAAAGCTGTCTCATTAATTCTGCTAAAAGCAGGCTTTCATTACTGTCACTCTTGTCGTTTTTAAAAGCATTCGCTAGCAATAAAAACATAAGTAGTGAATCTGCATTGTTTAAATTGTTTGGATTAAGAGGATTTTGCTGAGTTTTCAGAATGTTAGGGTTTGGATTCAGGGAATGTAGTAAAGCATTCAAAACGTTTGCATTATTTAAATTGTTTGGGTTCAGGGAATATAGTAAAGCATTCAAAACGTTTGCATTATTTAAATTGTTTGGATTCAGGGAATGTAGTAAAGCATTCAAAACGTTTGCATTATTTAAATTGTTTGGGTTCAGGGAATATAGTAAAGCATTCAAAACATTTGCATTGTTTAAGGGATTTTGTTGAGTGTTTAAAGTGTTTGCATTGTTTAAGGGATTTTGTTGAGTGTTTAAAACATTTGCATTGTTTAAGGGATTTTGTAGAGTGTTTAAAGTGTTTGCATTGTTTAAGGAATTTTGTTGCGTTTTAAAAGTGTTAGGGTTTGCAGTGCTCAAAACATTAGATTGTTGAATTGCTGCTTTAGGATCGCTTTGGGGAGGCTTTAAACTTGTCTCATAAGAAGGGATATTGAACCTGGATGGTATTTTTTGTGCCAGTGCACTTTGCTTAGAGTTAAAGCCATTTTCAAAATAAGCTTCAAGCATATCCTCAAAAATCCTATTAATTTGTTGTTCCTTTGGCACTGTGTTTGTCGTGGCTGGCTGGATTTTAGGTGCCTTATTCTCTTTGTTTTTAAGTGCCTCATCAGATGAATTATCTTTTGTTTGATCACTTAAATCACTGCTATCTTCTGCCTTTGTGGCAGTATATTTGAGCTTTTTGATCTCTTCTGCTGAAAGTCCATTTTCCTCCTGAAACCTTAGATAGCTTCTTGCATCATTGCAGTCTCCCAATGCCAATCCTTTGACTCCCCAAATTAAGCACTTTTTAGGCTCTCCTTTCCCATTCAAAGTATGCACAAATCTCACTATATCAGTCTTTGGAACACCAATTTTGTAAAATTTTATTTTTCGTTCTAATTCTTTGCTAACCTTCAAAGATTTTATTTTCTCAACGTCTAAATTTCTATTTCTATGGTCATTTCGAACTCTTAGCTTCATCTTCTCAACGCCTTGAGTTGTTGGATTTATCTGTAAAGCTTCCAAATCAGCTGTTACCAGTGCTCCTGCAGGGACTTGGCCTGCCAGTTTATTTTCAGCTAAATTTAAAAACTTGTAGGAGAAAGACTCTGGGGGATTTGAAGGTGAATATGTTAAATCCTCAGTGACGTACAATCCTTTGTTGTTGTGGATGTAATTTGCCAGACAAGCTTGCAAAAGCCAGAGCATTTTCGTCATGTTTTGATCATTATTTTATTATTAATTTTGAAACAACAGAACACAAAAACTTTATTGCCTTTAATTTCTATAATTTAATATTTTAATTAAGCTCCTGCAGTTATAGAATTAAAACCATTTCCTAGTGGGTTATTGAAAGGTTGGCCAAATATTTGATTAGAAGGCAAACCGAAATTTGGATTTGGTTGTGGATTACGTTGTGCATTGGCCAATAACGTGAGAAGTAAAGTTGACGTAATATTGTCAACAGCTTGTTTTGTGGCAATTGCGGCATTAGTCTTTAACTCTTTTCCTATAGATGTTAATGAGCCACCAATAGTCGCAGGAGAATCATTTGGATCATTAGAGGTAGCTCCTTGATCGGGAATAATATTGGGTGGTGTAGAATTGGACTGTGGTGATCCTACGCCTTGTAGCGGTATAATAGGGGGATTTGGAATTGTAGACAGTTGAGTAGGCTGAGTTGAAACTGATGGGATTGCTTGGACTGGTTGAGCTTGCTGGATTGGTGCTGGTGGAGTTTGTTGATTTGTAGCTAATGGGATTGCTTGGACTGGTTGAGCTTGCTGGATTGGTTCTGATGGAGTTTGTTGAGTTAAGGCTGAAGGAATTGCTTGAGTTTGTTGTGAAGGTTGATTTGAAGCTGATGGAATTGCTTGGGTTTGTGGATTTGATGAAGCTGGTGAAATTGCTTGGATATTTGGAAGGTTTCCAACACCTAATGGTCGTGAAGATAATTTTTTGTTTAACTCGTGAACTTCGTCTAATACTGCATCAAGTTTATCAGTGCCAGTACCTTTTGGAGTGTTCGAATCTCCAGAATTTGTCAATTGTGTTGGGTCTTTGTTGTTAAGATCACCAAGAGGTCTTGTGATTTTGTTGTTACCTACATTTTGACCAGAAGCAACATTTGATAGGATGCCATTGGGCACGGAAATGCCTTTTTCAGAGGATGTTGGGCTTGTACCATTAATTTTATCTTCTATATCCTTAACTGCTTTCGCAATATTATCTTCTTTGTTTAATAGCTCCTTAAATTGGTTATTTAGAGCTTCTATTGATGCATTAATATTTTCTGTGGAACCTGTGGAATTTGCAGCATTTTTTCGTTTTATTTTATTTTGTTTTGGTTCTTTACTTTCTACTTCTACTGTATCAAAATCTTCTATTTCTCCTTTACCTGGTTTGCTTGTCGTGCCTTTTTTATTTTTTTCTGTTGAGGTTGCCGATGGTGCCTTTTTTTGCTCTTCAGGCTTCTTGTCTGTCTTTTTCTCTGGAACTGTCTCTAATTTGAATTTGGAGTTCTGAAGTCCGCAAAGGTTTTTGCTTGCAATCTTAAGTTTTCTACCTGGACCAATTATTAAACATTTATCGTTGTGAGCTATGTTGATTTCGTCTGCAGTGTTTGTGAATATTTCTTTAAAGACTATGCTCTCTTCTCCTTTGTCAATACTTACTGATTTTAGCTTTGATATGTCATTTTCTGGGTTACTTGAGTTATTAAACGCTGTTTTTATAACTTGGCCTTCCTTATTCACCTCTAAAATGTAATTTCCGTCTAAAGCTATTACCACACTTCCCTCGGGCATATCGTTAATAGAGATCAGACCTAGCTCTGTTGCATTTTTTTTGTCACTATCAAACTCCAACTTGTCATTAAGGAATGTCTTTATACCATTTGCACCAGTGTGCGAAATAAGTACACGGGCTGAAATAAATGAAAATAGCAGGAACATGTTCATCGTGTTATGAAAATGTTTTGATCGACAAATAAATTTGTGTTTCATGTTTACAAGTTGAAACATGAAATATTTTATCATTAAATCAGCCTATGCCGTTCAAAAAACAGACAATGACAATATTCCAATTCTGAAAATCATTTAAAGCAGTTATCTGAAGCAAAAGTGTGATGTTTGCCTTAGAAAGTACAAAGTGCTATAAACTGTTTTTATAAAGTTTTATACTTTTTCTAAATTTGTCTGAAAAACAAATTGTTGTACAAATTTTTAATTTCTGGTCAAAAAGGTATTTTTACTTAAATAACGCATTTAACACTACAGACTATCAGGTTTATAACAAATTTTAACTTGAACAACGTATTTAACATTACAGACTTCAAAAAATCTTTAAGAAGTTCTTAGAATTTTTATAAAATAATACAAACACAATATTGTTTCAAAAGCACACACAACTCGTAACATTTTATTCAATAATAGCCTTGATTCTCTCTTTTTCAATCTCATTGCAGCCATTCTTATCAATTAAGAATCCCATTATTTTCTTATAGTCCTTCTGCACAACCTCTTTAAGGGCATTGAAAGCACAATTTTCATCATCGTTGCCCTCTAAAAAGGCATTGCAAATGTCGTTTTTCGACCCCACAGAAATTCTTTGGTATTCTGCAAAGGTTCCATCAGTGTCAATTACAAAAATCCTGGATTTCCCTTTTTCAATCCCCATGAGAACAGACTTGAGGCCAAATGGTCTCATATCACTATCTACTGTGTAATGATGCTGATAATCGGCTATCTTTGATGCCAACTGCTCCATCCTTATGCTCACTGATGTCGTATACTTGTAGTTTCTGCATTCAAAAATGGCCTGCTCAGTGATGAGAAGAGAGTCTGGCTTAAATCCACTGTAAAGTAAATAAAAATGGCACTCTGGATCGATGGCATGAATCTTTGGCTGGGGAATGACCAAAGGATCGAGCTGCCTGTTTTCATATGCAACTATTAGCTTGTCCCCCATGGCATGTATTACAGCAGCTCCTCCTTGGTTGCTTGCAAACTTTGCAAAGTCCACCTGCATCAGCTTTCCCTCCGGTGAAAACACACCCAGTTCCTCGTTGAAGCCCATGGGAAACATTTCAACATGTTTTTTAAAAAGACTAAAATCTGGATAAAATCTGTTGTCTCAAGAAAAGTAGGCAATTTTGCAAGAGAAAATCACAATTGATAAAACTAGAAAATTATTAATATTTTACAAATTTTACTCAGGTTTTAATAGAAAAATCTGAATCAACAAATACTATTCAATACAAAAACACAGTATAAAAATAAGTAAATACATAGTAAAGTTCATTTTCTGTGGCAAAGCTAGATTTAAACAATTTATTTGTTGAAAATCAAATTCTCAATGCTTGTCTCTAGCCTTAAAACACCATCCTAGAGTGTTCATTAAATCTTCCTTTTCTCAAAGAGTCTTGTAAAAGCCTTGCATTTTCGATTTTTAGGGCTTTTATCTCCTCTGCTTTCTTTTCCAAGTATTTTTTGCACGCAAAAAGCTCAGTCTTGGCCTCGCTGAATTGCTCTCGGAACTGTTTGAGAATTTCAACCAGTTTTTTGTCCATTTTATTGCTAGAATTGGTTGCTTTAGCATCATTGGCCTCTTTTTTAAATAGCTCTACCTTTTTCTGTGCTTCGAAATTCTTCTCCCTAAAAAAGGTAATGATTTCATTAATACAGGAGTATCTCAGCCCAATTCTACGGAAAAACATTTTGTTCTCATCAGAAATATAGCATGCCTTTTTCAACCGAAGTAATCTCTCGGATATCTCAACCGTGTCTGTGGCAAGTGAATTCACTTTCCCTAGAATAATGCTTTTAAAGTGTTCGACTCCATCCAACAAGTTTTTCCGTTCTTTTTGCATCTTCTCCAAATATTCATTCAAGTTTTTAATCTTCAACAGCAAGTTTTCATTGTTCTTCTCAAGCACTTCAATTCCATCCCTGTAGGCACATTTTTCTTCCAATACCAAGCTTTTCTCTTTAATTTGTGTGTTTAAATTGCATTTTAAGTCATTAATCAGGAATGTAGAATTCTTAAGCTTCGTGCATTCTGCTTCAAGCTTATTCTTCAGACCTTCTATTTCAAAGGCCTTGTTATTTATCTCATTTTCATATGTTTTCTGATAGTCCTTAAATTTAATATTCATCTCCTCTATCTTTCTTTCATACTCATATTTTGTTTGTTCATTCTGATGCTGAAGACTTTGTATATAGTTTCTCATGGCATTCACCTCGTCATTGTTGTGTGTCTCGCTTTTGGCTGCTTCTAGCTCTTTGTTAAGTTTCTCCAAGCGAATAACTAATCTCTTGTTCTCGTCTTCAAGCAGCCCCATCTTCTCATTTCCTACCACCATCTCCTGGCTGTACTTGTTTTCTAGCATCATCTTTTCCTGATTAATGTTTTCTAAGGCATGCTGCAGCTCTGTTTTCTCTCCTTCAAGAATTTCAATCTGCTTTTTATTCTCATATAAAATTTTTGGGATGTTCGTTGGGACTTCTGAATGTGTGAGCTGCGACTTGAGGTTGAAGTTTTCGGTTTTGAGCTGCGTTATTTCATCCTCATATTCCTTTACAGACTTCACATTCATTAGCGGATTGAATGCAAGTGAAAATGACTTTTCCATTGAGGGCTTTATACAACAAAGAATAATTTAAAATGCGGGAAGAAATAAATTCTCTTGGAATGCAAAAGATCTAGTGTGCCAATGTATTTTGTACATTTGGCCATTCATTCTGCAATTTATAATGCTTGCTTTGGGTATATTGAGTATTGCAATTCTCTTTCTTGCACTTTATTAAAAGATTGTAGATCTTACAGATTAGCAATTAAGCAACATCATTTTTATGCACAATACATTGTTTTAACATTTTTGGAGCAGTTAAAACTAATGAACGTTATTTTCAACTAAATTGATGATTTTGATAGCATTTAAATTATCTTCTAAAATAATGTAAAAGTGCTGATAACAATGTTGTTGCGCACTGTATAAAAATTTAAAAAAATAAATCTAACACTTTTAAAGATCTAATAACGAAGAATTCTGCCTTTATTTCGTTTGGGATTTTTTTGTAAAAAGATTTTAGCATGCTCATTCATCTTCAAGCTTAGCTATTTCAGAATTAAAGTTGGGAAATATTTTGTTGTATTCTGGGAACACTTTCTCAACAATACTTTTGGCTCTTTCTCTTCTACTTAATACATTTTCTTGGCCTTTGTCAAGGTAGTGCAGAGAGAAAAAATAAGATGTCAGAGATTGAAAATCGGCAATTGTTGTATCTTGATCAGCTTTATGCTTGTTGCTAGCTTCTTGCATAGATCCTATCAAAATTACGTACTCAGGCAATGTGCACAATCAGTGACGTTGCACAAGCAGATTTTAGAGATGAAAATCAGAATAAAAACAGACTTGAGCCTAATGTCTGCAAGGTCTTTTATCTGGCTTTTAGTGTCTGTGACCATCAAATATGATAGGATATTCCTGAGATAGCTTTTGCCATACATAACTTTGTCGTAACCCATATTCTCACGTAAATAGTTATTTGCAACATGCTTTTCAATTTTGAAAGGAAAACTCTCAAACAGTATCTTTTTGTTGAGCCTCAAAGCCTTGCTGTTGTAGTCCTCACACAGATTTTTGTATGCAGGATTGTCACCAAACTCTTCATTGATTATCAGCTGTATGTTGTCATTTATCTTCTTTCTCATGAGATCAGCATTCTTACTGAACAAATCATGCTTTTTAAAAGGTTGTCCAAACAAAGGTTTTGTAAAGTCAGTATAGATAAAATTGGTTTTAGAATATATTGATTGCTCATTTCTAGACTTTGTGGAAAGTAATTTTGACGATGAGATAAGCTTTTTCAATTTCAATTTTTCTTTGACTTTGTCATTGTGCATGTATGCCATCAAACGTGTAAGAGTAATAATGTTTGTAAAGATCTTCTCAACGACAGCCATGCACCTAGGAACACCAATCAGTCCAGTTTCGTAGAGGCTGTAGATCAAAAGATAATAAAATACTTTTGTTCTTGCAGGATCGAGTGCTTTTGTTAGACTTAAGTAAGAAATACTAGGAAGTTTACTACGACCTTCACTGTTATGTTTATAGATCTCAACATATTCAGTAAAAACCCTTTTAGTAAAAGCTTCCAGTTTTTCAAAATTATTCTTAATCATTTCTTTTAACCTAAGAAATACATCTGGAATTATTTCCTGAAGTTGCTCTTTCCTAAAGTAGTCTTCAATAAAGACAGAATCATCATCTGCTAAAAACATGTCATATAGGATTTGTAATCATAAATTGTTCTGTAGAAAGAAAAATGGGCAGCAACTCATGCCTGAACTTTCCTAAATATTTTACTGTATTTTCTCGTGAAAGACTATCCTGATTACTTTTCTGTCTTTTTGCCAGAGGTTCTGAAGACTGGCATTTACTACCCATCTCTGGATTATGCTTTCTCTTTTCTGTTTTAAACTCTGGTGTGTTAAATATGCACTCAACAGTTTAATCACAATTATCATCATCCAAGTCAACAAAGTCTCCTACATAGCCTTCTAATATATTTGTAATAGGAATCTCTGAATTCAGCAATGCAACAAACCCAGCTTGAGAAGAATCAGTGCCAGTTACTGTTATGGACAGAATACTAAAAATGCTTATTATGAGCAAAATTTTGGTCAAAAACATCATTTGGGGGTAAAAATTTTTAAGATAAAAATAGTTTATGTTGTAATATTGAATTAGCTTTAGAAGTGATAAGAATCTTTATTGTTCTTAGTTGGGTATATTGGCCTTTCTTTATAAATCCTTTCAAATAAATACCCATTATGACTAAAATTAACTTTTCTTGACTGAAAATGTAAACACTGTGATGCTCCATTATTCATGAGATGTATCTTTGCTAAGCATCTGGTGATTGCACACAGAAACTTACTGTGCCACATCTATTAATAGTCAATAACACAAAAAAGTTTTTTGTAATGACTAGCATTGTCTGTTGCTGCTTGCGCTGTAGCTACTTTTTTGACGGCTGCCGGTCGCAATTGAGTGGGTTAAGCGACTCACGGATTGCAGGAGCTGTTTAGCTGCAGACGCGGTGACGTAGAGGCGAGAGTTAGTGGTCGATAATCGTGAG
>Ga0308169_10000661_pt1 | contig 46828 bp, 29 predicted proteins | sample PhyBR1_2_FD_202139 | JGI IMG/M metagenome (GOLD analysis project Ga0308169, IMG submission 202139) | Phyllosphere microbial communities from UC Gill Tract Community Farm, Albany, California, United States - DLSLSB.R1 | ecosystem: Host-associated > Plants > Phyllosphere > Unclassified | place... | reverse complement strand
AAAAGGAGTGTATAATTATTTAACAACAACATCATTGGACAATTCTGAAACATTTAATTTGATGCTTAGCACAGACTCCTTTGATACAGAAAAGGAGCTAACAACTATTTTCTCCATCTTTTGAAAACATAATGATTTTACAAAGACAAAACGTCAATTCTTGTTATAGAGGCACTTTTATCCAGAATTTAGGCAAATATTGTTGGAATATATTTATTTAAGGACTCGATGGGTGGCAGGGTAGACATGGCGATACTGGATTTTACTTATTTAAACCTGTTCTGAAACAGGTTTCAACTATCAATCCAACACAGTATTTTTTTGTTTTTTTCTAAAAGCACTTGAAAATAGGTATTTGAAAAAAATGACAAAAATCTGCCCAACTTTGTTATCAAAATGGCAGGAGTTAACAGTTGCCACTATAAAGTGTTGCAAGAAAATAAAAGAATTTTGACTGATACTGTAGAATGTTGTTAAAAAAAACAGTTCGAATATGTAATTGGGCAAATATGAGCAAATAAAATCAATAGATTTTTGACACATAATGGATGCCAAAGCTGCGTAGATTGTTTATAAAACATATCTTTCAGAAACTTTTTATGCCAATTTACACTATAAAATTCTTTGTTGTGTATTTAGCACTATTTTTTATCTTATCATACTTCTGAAACTATTTAACAGGTGCAGATAAAAATTTAATACTTTGTGATTATCTTTAAAATTAAGAAAATAAAATTTTTACCCAACTTTATGATGATGATGTTAAAGTTTATAAAAAACAAAATAAAGTTTTGTAGATCTTTTGCACATATAGCATATGCATAGAAAATTTTATTTCAGCATACAATTTTTTATCACAAAAACTATTCTAAGTTTGGAAAAATTATTTCAAGGCTGGACATCCACTTTACTTAGCATATCATACACTAGATTTTTTAAAATTGCTTAATTCTCAAAGAAAAATTATTGCGAAAATAAAATTGATGTCAAGCGCTTTCAACAAGTTTTTGTCCATAAAATTAAGTATCTTACATAAGATAAGGGAAAAACAAACTATAAAAATTTAGAAGCCGGTTTTTTATCTGCAAAAGCAGAACAAGGAACAAATTATATTTGTATGATACTAAGCAATAAAATTGTGCCGATCAAGAGTTCTGGACTGTTCGTCTTTGATTTATAGATTTCAAATAAAACAAGCTTTCACCATTGCAAATTCCTGTTATTTTCTCCAATTGTTTCGGAATTGGATCACATATTTGTTAATTGAAAAAAATGAGACATTCGTACACTCAAAGAAGAAATAAACACACAATGCAAACCAATTTAAAACTTAATTCCAAATTTAAAAGCTTTTTAGCACACCAGCCATTTTAAAATCCAAAATAGATGCACCATTCCTTAGGCTTGGCAGCAGGAAGTTCTTCTCTCACCATTTCATTTTCCTCTATCTCTGATGCCTGCTGCGAATTGCTAGATAAACTTGAAGAGCTTTCCATGGGGTGCAAACTTTTAGAGCCCTTATATCGAAATTTTGTCAGAGTTTTGACGAAAATCGCTTTATTTAGGCTACAAATAATACCTTGCAAGTAAACTTTGCCTTGTAGCCATTTTAAACTGTAAGTAGATGCTCTGAAACAAGGCACTAGCCATAAAAGAACAGTTTTCCAGAGTAAAAAACTCCCAAACAAACATAAGAGCAAATTAGTCAGTAAACTCTTTTATGCAAGACATATTTTCTATATAAATAAGTAATATATAAAATTGCCCCAATTTATGCATGCCTTTATCGGAGCAGAACAGACATTATTCCTTGATAAAGTTATCGGAACCACAGATTCGGAGTTAATTACGTTTGAGTGGGATTTTTCTCTGAGCATTCATCTTACGTCACCAGATTTATCCCACATGACAATAATCAAGTTGGACCAGATGTTTTTTCAAGAGTTCAGCTCTAACGGGGTTTCCGGGACAGCATCCATTGCAAGAACAAAGTTTTTTCAGCCAGGCATGAAGTGCCTGAAATTATCTGTCAGCGAGAGGGCCGTTCTGCTTGAATATCAATACGAAGGAGTAAAGCACAGCAAAAGCCTATTTCTGATCACATCTGACATGTATGACTTAGATTTCAAGCCTAAGAAGACATTTAATTTGGACCTTGTCGGGCTAAAGAGAGTTTTAGAAAGGACAAGCTTGTCTGATAAAGTGCAGATAAAAATTGGCAATACCTTTGTGATAGAAGGTAAGAAGATAAAATTAGAAATAGGCGGGAATCCGAGTGAAGACGAGCTTTTTAAGTTTGTCATTGAAACAGCCAAATTCAACAAAATTTTGAACATCTCAAATAGCTTCAATGAATGCTTTTTCGGGTTTTCCGAAGATGTATCACCCTTGAATGTTGTATTTAAAAGAGATGATATGAATTTTAGCACATTCATTTCTGTCGAGTAAAGAAGAAAAGGCAGAGGTAGCAAGAAATAGCTCATATCAAAATTCTTGGCATACTCACCAACTGCATATTGTTTTGAAATACACAATGAAACAACAAAAATGTATGTATTTTATTTACTGTTTATATTGATCTTTCTTTCTGTTGTAAAATGAAATAAGTCATGTTATCACCAGCTCAAGTTTTTGTGTGTTTAACAGACATTGTTTTATAAGTCAGCGAATTATTCTTATTCAGAGATAATGCTGAAATTAGCTGTCTTCTGCAATAGCTTTACTTGCTTTTATAGCAGTAAACACCCCTCTTTGTTAGAACAATAAAATTATTTGAGTCACCCGAAAATCCCACAATCTCCTCCTTGAAAGGGTACGAATAAACCATTTGATGAGTGTTGTAGTCAAGCACTTTGATGGAATTTCTTTTATCGTCTGCAAGGAAGATATACCCGTTGAAAACTCTGTTAAAATGCCTATTTTTCTGTTTGACCTCAGGCGAGAATATCAAAAATTTTTCTCCGTACATGACACAGATGATGTTTAGGTCATATTCTCTGAAAGTGAACAGTGCAGTCTGGTTGTTTGATCTAATGCTGGTGCATACACCAGTCACAGACAAGTTTAATCTTTCGCACCTCTCGAATTTTTCAGAGTTTATTTTTAGATTATAAATCTCAAAAACAGTAGAAAAGTACAGGTCTAGTCCGTTCTGGCAAATGCCAGTGACAGACACCTCGGCTATTTTCACACAGAAATCTGTCTTATCAGTCAATTTGTAGTGGTGCACACATCCACTCTCATCTGCAATAATGATAAAATCTCTTGAAACCTTATTAAATTCAGCAGCTGAAACCTTACAGTCTAACAATATGCTAAAAATAACGGTTTCACTGTAAATATTCATCAAGTCGATCCTATTTCCCGAGCATATCAAGCACAAACCATCATTGAATGGACTAATCTTTAGGTCATTTATTTTATCTGCAAATTTTATAAAGCTGCTTATTGAAAAGTCTGAAAGCGAATATTTGTAAATACCATAGGAACCTTGGTAAACACAAGTAATCAAAATCATTTGATTGATGGAGTCGAACTCCATTAGACTGTTGTTTGGATAAAAATGAATTTTACAATATTTTGTGAAATCACTGTGGATCTTTGGACTGTTGCAAAGCAATGTTACAGTATTCTCGCGCAATGACATCTTCATAATGTCAATCTGTGATTCAAGCTTCATTATTTTAGACTCTAAAGCCTTTTTTTCTTCATTTGCCGCTATGTACTTTTCCATGTACTGGGTCTCTTTCTCATTGTCGTATGCTAACACTTTGACTGCAAATATCTTTCTTATATGTACTTTCTTGCACTGTACTGAGCATTTAGGACAGTAGTTTTTCTTATATACTCCCAGCCATCTCTCAATGCACTCAAATCCCATAATGTGCCCACATTTGAGGGCAACGGGATAGTGGGAGCCTGAAAACGAGTACTCGACAAAGCATATTGGGCAGCATGATCCTTCGTCCATGGGTGAGTTTGCAGGAAAATGATTAGAATAAAAGATTTATTACAGGAAGTAATTTTATAGTTAGTTGGCACTAGAAAGTTATGTTATCTGCTAGTGCCTGTAATTCATAAAATATCAACTAAATTTTCTTTATTCCTGTGAATGCCAGGATTCACAAAAATTATTTAATGCATAAAATATCATTAAAGTTGGATGAAAAGACAAAGAGAGACCAGTTTTTAGACTGATTACAGATAGCTCATAATATCTGAAGAACTTGCCTAACAAGATGTTTTATGTCCTTAGATCTTAACAAAGTTGAGCAAAGTCAGCCGCAGCTGTATTTCTTTCCCTCCATTTTTAGTTTTTCTTTGCATTTTTGAAATACGATATAATGGAAAGAACGAGATACAAAATCAAGAAGATAATCGGCGAAGGGGCGTCTGGGACAGTTTACAAGGCTGTGGACACAACAAACAGCCAAGAAGTAGCCATAAAATCATACTCCAGACAGTCTATAGGCAAGAACCACGAATACCGAATATTGGAAGAGTTAGATTATGAGCACATAGTAAAGCTATATGGTCCAGGTCAGACATCCAGGATAGTTGTGTTGGAGTTGTGCGAATGCAATCTTATTTCTTTTATAAATGAATTCGAGTTAGACCTAAAATGCATCAGAAAGATCATGAGGATGCTTTTGCTGGCTCTTAATTATATTCACGAGAGAGGCATAATCCACAGAGATGTGAAGCTTGGTAACATTTTAATAAAAAACAATGTCGCCAAGCTGTGCGACTTTGGGCTTGCCTGTTATAAGAGTGAGAATGATTATAGCTACTGTGGAACAAAAGACTACTTAGCACCCGAGATAGAGGCTATAAAACAAGCAGGTAAAGATCAAAGATTAATAAAATATGACTGCAAAGCAGACATTTATGCTTCTGGAATTGTCTTCAGGGCACTAATCACAAATAACAAGGAAGTCGAGGTGGATGGAGAACAAATAAGCGGACTTGAAAGAGAGCTACTTGATCGTCTTCTGGAAAAGAAGCCAGAAAAGAGGATATCAGCGGCAGAAGCCTTGAAGCACACTGTTTTTGGTGATATTTTTCCAAAAGTGCCTGATTTTAGAATTTTGCAAGCTTTTTGCAAAAATTTAAAACATGGAAAAATTGTCAAAGGAAATGACTTTATAGAGGTTCAGTATAAAACAAACAGAAACTTTTCCTTGAAAGTTGAACTTATAGATTGCAAGGATCCAGACAATAACGCAGAACTTGATCTTGAAAATAGCAAAAATCACGGTAATTTTGGTTACAATTCAAGCACAATAAGAAATGCTGACAAAGAGCCAGAAATGAATAAGGAGATTCTAAATTTGCCCAGTAACATGGCGAAGCTGGATGTAAACTTGTGTTTTGATAAAGTAGAATCTGCTCAAAGAATGGGTGTGAATAAAAGTTCGTGCAGATGCTTTGAAAACCTAAATTATAGAATACTTCTGAATGGAAAGCACATAAAAAGAGAATTTTTAGCAGAAACAGAGGTTAAATACTTTACCTACCTCTGTAATTACATTGTGGTTATATTAGAAAGAGTAGTAAAAACCAAAATAGAAGATTTTGGATATGTATTTGCCATTACAGGAAACGATACAAAAGTTCTGAAATGCAAAGAATACGAATTGAGCAAACCAAAGGATGGAAAAATGACAATAACAAAGCACAATCTGTCCAAGAGTGAGTTTATTCCTGAAGATGCGAGAAAATTCTTCAAATATTTCGATGATGCTGCTAAACAGATTCCTCATAAATGTTATACAGCCGCGAACATGCCAGGATCCTACTCAAATATCAGCATAATGTCAGGATTCGACGATCCTCTAGTTAAAAAGTACGAGTTTATAGAAAATATGGGCTGGTGTATAAGAAATAAGCAAGATCTGATATTTCTTTTGAACAATGGAATAAGGTTCACACTAAATCTGTATGATTTGATGATCATTACCAACGATAACAAAAGAATTGAGTTAAAAAAGGGCATGGATGAGTTATTTGAAGGCAGTTTAATAATCATAAGATCTTTTTTGCAAAAATTTTTGCGATAAAGTATTTTTGGCTGATAAGGCGCTCGATGATACAATAAATTAATAGATTGTTCTAAAGCTAAGATAAATTCTTATTTTTACTAATTTCAAATGTGTATTATCGATGTCCTAGCTGGGCAGTAGGTTGTGGCTAATTATTTTGTTTTCAGCTATCTCTATTTATAAATAAGCAATCTCAGTCAAATATAGGAATAATAGATACTTATATTTTCCTCGCCCTGAGGCTCTTTAGTTTAGTGGTAAAACATCTGTTTCGTAATCAGAAGACCACGGGTTCAATCCCCGTATGAGCCTAGTTTTTACAACTCGCTGTGTTTTTATTTAGCAATGTAAGTTGATTAGCAACAATAAACAGATTGTTTAATTGCTGTTTAAATGACAGTCGGTTGAGCTAAAATGGAGTTAGCTTTGCTAAGCAAGCAGAAAGATATTATAACAACACTTGTTTGCAAACTCAATGCTAAATAATGAATTCTAAAGAATAATGCAAAGATCATGTCTTTAATTTACAGAATAAAATCAACTGAACAACGTTTGAAGACAAGATAATACTTATATTATAGTTTAGTAAGTTCTACAAAGAGCATGAGATCACATTACACCTAAATCATTAGCTATAGATCCCTTTCCTGGCATGCTCAATTGTAATGCTATAAGACAAATCTTTTCCCTTAATTCCAGCTTAAGATTTTCAGAAATGAAAGATAAAGTGTCCATAATTACAAGCAATCTGCATCTTTTATATTGTTTTACAGACAAATTGTTTGAAATGCAAATATGTCATTAAAGTCATTTCAAAAGCAGAAAATCTAACCGTCGAATAAATTAAAAAATTTAAAAAACAGCCATCTTTTAGTAATTTACAATCCAAGATCCAAGAAAAAATTAAAAAATCACGCAATAAAGCGAAAGACAGGTGTCCAGCGACTTAATGCTAACAAAATCTACCATTTTACGAGATGATAAATTAAAATTTGACGATCGCCTGTTTTTATTAAATTATGCCGTGCAAATGCGTGGTGCAAGACACTGAATAACAAAAGCAAAACAAAGCCATCCTGTCCTGAGAACAAATTAAACAAAATTCTCGATTGTTCTTTCCAAAATTAAAAATTTTAATAATTTAAATTGAACGATCACCCTCATGCAAAGGAATGAGAAAACGAATAACAGTTATGAAAGTATAATAAAAAATGAGGCAAATGAGAGTGTTGCGGAATTAAATGAATTTCCGAGGGAGCCAGGCAATCCCCGGGATTTTATTTCTTGTTTTGATATTGAGTCTTTGAGTCCATTGGATTTAAATAAAGAGTTCATGGATGCAAGGGACTTTAACAGGCACAAGTACGAAAGCATGGAGGTTCCGAGATGCTTGGAAAAAAGTCCGAGCCCAAAAATTGAAAGCAATGCCCAGGGCAACAATGTTGATCCATTTTTGGAGCTTTTTTCCAGTAAATCTAAAGAAATGTTTTGTAAAAATAAGGCAGATTTGGATTTGTATTCTGCACAAGAGCCAGCCAAACCTAAAAGAGAAAGTCCTAAAAAAGATAAGGCGACCATACCGCTTGGGTTTGTCCAGAACAGCACAGGGCCCAGCAAGACAGGCAGCTTTTTTTGTAAAAAAAACGATTCTCTGCCAAAAGAGACAGCTAATGAATTAGAAAACTTTTTGTCTCCGAGAATCAAAAGTGGCACTGAAAACTTGAATGGCAACGAAACAAACACAGACTCAAAGGGCAAATATGAGTTTTTGAAAGATGATTGGATTCAGACACCTATTTCGCACGAGACAGACAACATATTTACGATGGACTTCAACTTGTCATCCAAAGTACCAAGCCAAGAAGACCTGAAGTTTATCAATGTAAAAAAGATCATAAATCCAGGTGAAAATTGGATTCCGAAAAGCCAAGGGTTTCAGAGAAGAAAAAGGAAGCCAAAGGAGAAGAAGACAAACGATTTCAATATTTTTGGAGAGTCTCAAAATGGTAAGGATTTTGACAAGTTAATTGATCACTTTCTTGAGCCGGCAGTAGAAGAAGGTCTGCAACCTATGATTGAGAACATGCCTACAGAAGACAAGAAAACAGACAATCTGGATGCTCTTATTACGACTATAGGCACAGATACATTCCATAGCAAGCCTGCTTTGGAGCCAAGAACTGGTCAAAACCCGAAGATTGGCGAAGCCGAAAAGCATAGCTTCATGAACCAGGAGCACTTATTTCAGAGTACACGGCATAGAAATGTGTTTGTGCCGCCAGAGTCTCCTGTAATAAGGTTTCAGCCCATCATGCATAGTCCCAACAATTTTGATAATTTTAGAGTTGCCCCGCAAATGGCACTAAGCAAATCCCCGTTTTCTTCTTGTTTTGAGCCCAAGCCTGGAGTTAACACTTTTTTTGGAAATCAGGTTTATAAGACAGAATCAAAAAGAAGCTATTTTGCGGCCAGTCCCACATTGGTGAATCTGGAGTACGGTGATACTATTCATCATGGCATTGATGATCGAGACATCCCAGAAGATGTTGCGTGCAGTGATGCTATTGACAGAGATGTCGCCTATGGTGACATAGTCCCTCTCAGCAACAATTTTATTCTGAGAATCAAGCTTTATAATATTCACGGCTTAGACGAAGACCAAAAGTTCAGGATCATGCAGCTTAAGAATGAGAACCCAGACATACGCCTTTGCTTCTTGAGGACTATGTCCAGGATGGCGGATATCTTAGGCCTGAAGAAACTGAATTTTAAGAGATCCAACGATCTTCGTGTGCTGTACAACCTTTTAAGAAATCACGGAGGAATTTTAAAAGCCCATTTTGAGACTTTAAATAGCTTTAAAAGCACACTTTCAGGAAATCTCTACTATTACCTTGCATATGTTTTGCCGCTTGAGTCCAGCGGAATGTTCCAGTTTTCGAGTGTGGAGTTCCAGCAGAACAGGAAAGGCAGTTCTGAGCATGGCGACAGCTGTGGCACTCAAGAGACGAGATGTAGGCAAAACTTCCAAGATATTTTTGATATCCACAAAAAAAACATAAAAATCTCTAAGATCAAAACTTTTTACAGTAAAAAAAAGTTTGTAGAGAACGAATCAAGCACGATAATCAGCAAGAAAGACGTATCTTCCTGCTTGTCTCTTGGAATATGGGATGATATTTTATTTTTGCTTGAAGAGCTCGAGAAAGGGCCTGTTGCGAACGAGACACAGACAGAGATTCTTGAGCTGTTCTTCCACGTGTCCGACACGCTCTCGAGGAAGTCTAGGATCACATTCCACAACATCGGCAAGTTCAGGGCCAAGTTTGTGACAAAGGTTTACAGACACGTTATTGAGAGAATGAGCTTTAGTTTCCTTCTCAGAATACAATGTTTAACATTTAGGATCATCATAAGATATGAGAAGACTAAAAGAACACATCTTGCCCTTAACAAGGACCTGATGCTGATAATGATAGACATATTTTTCAAGAGAAGATGCATGTTCAGCGGGTTTCCCAGCGACAATGTCGATGGTCTCAGCGAGTTTAACAGAAACATGCATTTGCATAATGAAAGACCTGGCTTTAAGCCTGGAATCGTAAATTTTCCCCCAACATCCCTTGTAGGCACTAATGTGAACTGTTTCGCCAATGAAGATGATATGATATTGGACTTTATCCTATCAGCCAATGTGTACTTTGAACTACCTGACTTTCTTATGCCTATAATTGAGAGAACAGTTGTAAATAGTCCAGACCTGATTTTAAGACTGTCTAGGCTAATTATAGCATCTGAAAAAAGAATAAAGTTTTTGTTCCTGATTTTACGGGGATACATTGAATCTAAGATGCACAAACACATCAAAACACTGGAGAGTCGGATGCTTTTAAACGACAACAGAGAACTAGAATCTATAATAACCGTATTTCTTCCCTTTATCATACCCACTTCCAATCACAACTCGTATTTATTTTTGACCCAGATCACTGGGATTGTAAATTCATATCAAAACCACTTAAATATAAATAAAGTATACTTCTTCAAGAAAAATAGTAGCAGAATCAGTACTATCCAGGAGTTTTTGAAGGCAACCATGAAGCGGATGTTCAATATATGACACAATTTTGGTGTTGAAATAAATCATAATTTTGGTAGATTTCTTTTGGTGTAAAGCACAGCGGTTTGTATTTATTTAGGCTGTTTGGAACAACAATATAATTTTAAAGGCACAATTGAGGAGACTAACCATTTTAAAATACCCTGTCCTGACAGTTGGCTTCTAGTTTAAGTATAAAAAGCGACAACGACCAGATTCGAACTGGCGCACGATAAACGTAGTTGGTTTCGAATCAACCGCCTTAACCACTCGGCCACATTGTCTCGAAATGCAAATAACAAAATACAGATTCTTAGTTACTCAGCACACTAAAAATACAGATTCTTATTTCCTCAACACCTAAATTACACATTTTTATGCAACTTAGCACTTTTGAATTTAATACGCTAAGTTCAAAAGAAACATTCAACACACTACAATTTATAGAAAAAACTTATAAAAATTTAATTAACGGCAGGCAAAATATCATCAATACGCACTAGCATTTGAGCAGTTTCAATGGCCAAAGAAATCATGCTTTTGGACACCAAAGCAGGCTGAATAACATCATCGTCATTGACCATGTCTGCAATGGTTCCTGTCCGGAGGCTGATCCCCATATGCTTATTTATAGCCACATTCTTTTTTAAATTGGAAATGATATCAACAGAGTACAAGCCTGCACTTTGTGCGAGTAAGTGCGGCATTCCAAGGAAACCTTCTGCTATTTCTCTTATAATGAGGCTGTGAGGACCTACGTACTCATTCAAAATACACGAAATTCCCGTCTCGACTGATCCAGCACCAGGGACAATATAAGGCTCCTCCATCAGGGTTTTAATTACGCACAAACAGTCATTCAAAGATCGCTCAGCCTCATCAACAACAGTCTCGTCACACCCACTAACAATTATCGAGCACCCAACACCTGATATTTCTACCATCCCTTTCAGTTTACGGATGTCAACATCTACTGGCTCTCCTATCAGATCAACATCACTTATAGGCCTAACATTCAGGGCTTTAGCAAGTACTTCAATCTCTTTGCGATCAACCCCGTCAATGAAAGAAATTCCCAGCTTCCTCAGAAAGTGCTGTGCGAGCTCAGAGCAAGATTCTCTCAGAAGACTCTTTTGAATAATAACCAGGTTGGCACCACTGTTTTTTATCTTCTTCAGAATGTTGATGACGTATTCTCGTTCCTCTTTCACAAACTTCTCCATGAGGCGGTAGTCGTCTATTAGAATTTTGGAATCCATGTTAGGCTTGGGCGCACTTATACAAAATTGGACTATCAAAGCCTTTGCCTTGCCCTCGTTGACTTCCGCCTGGGTATTTAGAAGAATTCCATTGTATAGTTCTATGTCATCGATATTGCCGCCGACACGCTTAAGAACCCTAATGTCTTCTTTCTTAGAAAGCTTGAGCGCATCGATCGAAACATGTGCCATTTTAAGCGACTTGGACGCAATCTTCGAGTTGAGGGTTGTCAAGGCCACATTGAGAAATTCCTTTTCTCCAACCTGGACTCTTATAGAGTCTATGTAGCCCAATGCCATTTTTTTTGAAATCTCAAGTGCTTGGACTATCTTTGACGGATCTATTTCCTTCTCTTTCAATTTTTTAAGCTTTTCCATGATGAATCCAATTAGCAGAATTACAGACGTAGTTCCATCCCCACAGTTGACATCCTGGGTAGAGCTTACACTGCTTAGAATCTTATGAATCGGATGTGTTTTGTAAAATCCCATAATTGTAGCACCGTCATTGGTTATGATGGTGTTCTTGTCTTGTATTAGCATCTTGTCCAGTCCTTTAGGGCCGTAAGACGTGGAAAGTGTTGAGGCTAATGAGGACACAGCTTGCTCTATAACTTCGGCAACTTTATTTGCTCGTTCATTCAGCATTTTAGGGCTCGTAAAAACCATTTTTCATTTTCTTCATCAAGCAATATTTTGACTTGGAATAATGCAATGCATAAACAGACACAACAATAACCGCTTAACTTAATATTACAAAAAGCTTGTTCAATGTCAAAATTAAAAATACTCATGACTGAAATCCTAAAATTTTTATTTTCTTAGATCAATTTATAGGCATTTCAACATTAATTTTAATCGGGCCATACACATTATTCAATAAATACCTGTTGACTTAGCAAATGGACTTACTATTACGTAACACTTGACTGCAACAAGTTTTTCTATAACATTCTTTTCCATGATAGTTTTGAAAAATTGGGAAATGCATCTTTTTTAGATCTGGTGTGAAATCATAAAACTTTGCTTCTGCATTCTCCTTGGCTGATGCTAAAATTTTGTTGGTTTTAGCCAATAAAATCCAATGAAATAAAACTAAACTGTTTCAAATATTTCATTTTACCAAAATCAGCATTTTCATTGAAGATGAAAAACCAAATAGACAAGATATCGATTTCAAACAGAAACATAACAGCAGAGACAGTGCTATTCTACAGAAAGCTTGGGTTCAGTGCCACGTTAGACAATTCCTCACTGGAGCTGATTAGCTCTAAAGATATACAAATCAGGGCTTACAATGGCAAAATTTTAAAATTAGCGGCAGAAAAGTCTATTTTTGAAGACTTGGAAAAGTCTAATGGGTCAACAGAAAGAGGAAACAAAATAGTGATCTACGACAATATTGGTATGAAGATAGCAATTTATAAAATGAGAGTGAAACCAAACATTACAATCGGAATTCTGACAAGTGGTGGCGACTCTCCAGGAATGAACTCTGCGATCAAGACTATAGTTAGATCATCCATAAAAAATAACATCAAGGTGTATGGAATATATAAAGGCTACGAAGGGCTTATAACAGGTGATATCCGAAGATTAACATGGAATACAAGAGTTAAGGAAAGTGGGCAAAGTGGAACATACCTGCTAACTGCCAGATCAACAAAATTTAAGACCAGAGAAGGAATGAAACAGGCAGCACTCAATTTATTAAAGAGAGGAATAAACTCACTAATCGTTATTGGCGGAGATGGGAGCATGGAAGGAGCCATGCTGTTTAAAAGTAGATACAGAGAGTTGTGTGAGGAACTTGCTGAAGAAGGTGTGCTATCAAAGCTTAAAATAGAATACCAAGAGTCCTTCATCCTAAATATCGTTGGAATACCAGGTACAATAGACAACGACATAATTGGAACCGAGTTTACTTTAGGATCAGACACTGCAATCAACAGAATCCTAGAAACATGTATAAAACTAAATTCTACCATTCAGTCGCGCAAGAGAATATTTGTTTTGGAATGCATGGGTCGAGATTGCGGATGGATAACCTTGATGGCTGGGTTTGCTTGTGCTGCGGATTATGTTTTCATTCCAGAAAGTCCACAGGCTGATTGGAAAGGCGAACTGATAAAGTCTGTAAAAACTGCGTACTACAGCAATAAACTAAGTGTTTTCATATTCCTATGCGAGGGAAGCATTGATACCAGCGGGCAGAAAATAGCCTTAAAAGATGTGCAAAGTTTTGTAAAATCTGAAGGGTTTATTGTGAGATCTTTGGTTCTGGGCCATGTTCAGAGAGGAGGGATTAGCTCTGCCAAAGACAGGCTAAACGGAATTATGTCAGGTCTGAAGGCTGTTGAGTATCTCTCTGATTCTGAAAATCCCAAGATGCCAATAATGGTGGCAAATATCAACGATGCTCCAGTAATTCAAGAGCTAGAGTATGTGATCAAACAAAACAGGTTGGTCAAGGCCCTGTATAAGGAAAAAAGATTTCAAGAGATATTTAAACTTAGGGGAGCAAAGTTTGCAGATGTTTTTAACATCTTTGAGACACACAGAAAGAACATGATTCTAAGATTTTATAAGTCAGAGATTCCCTCCTGCCAAAACAGCCAGGCTTGTAAGCCTTGTAAAAAAACTGATAGAAAGATTAAGCGATTGGAACTTAATATTGATTGTTTTAAGATTTCAGACACAAGAAAAGGACTGAGAATAGGCGTATTGTGCGACGGAATAAGAACACCTGGAATGGATGCTATTTTAAATAGTTTAGTCCAGTATGGGCTGGCGTTGGACCATGAAATATTCTATTTTGTGGACGGATACAGAGGGCTAGATCAGATGCAGGTTAGAAAAGCCAAAATTAACGAATTTTGCAGATTCAATGAAAGCGGAGGAGCATCAATTGGGACGTCAAATATAGAAGATATTGACACAGAGATGATCAGAAACAGATTAGAAACATTACAACTAGATTACTTTATAGTTATCGGGGGAATAAGAAACCTGAAGTTAGCAAAAGCTGTGAACAACATGATAATAATACCTTGCTGTATTGAAAATAACTTTCCATACACCAACGAAAGTATTGGGACTGACACTGCACTAAATGCCATAGCACTTGCTTCTGAATGCTTGCAGCTTACATCTTTTTCATCAAAAAGAAGCATTTTTGTGATGGAAATAAACGATGAAAATTGTGGATATTTGACAATTTTAGGGGGCATAATTTCCGGTGCCTTTTGGGGGTTTTATCCCGAAGATTGCAATTTGAACACAATGAAAAAAATAAGGAAAAAAATTTTACAAAAATTTATGGAACAAAATGAGGAAGCGGTAATTTTGTTTAGAAATGGAAGTACATTCGACAGAATCCCAGTAGAGAGTATATGCAAGCTGCTTACTTACAATACAGACATAAGCTACAGCTGCAGCATTTTGGGAGATTTAGGGAGGGGTATTTTTACAAGCCCGCGAGATATTATCAAGGGAAAGATATTGGCATTTAAGGCATTAGAGATATGCAAAAACAAACACAAAAGTGGAATTATAGGATCTGACTGTCTAAATACAGAATTTATAGATATAAATCAGACACTAGAATGCTGTGCCCATCAAGCAAACACAGAAGCATTGCCAGAATGGGTAAAATTTGCACAAATCTTCAAAATTTTAGAGCAATGAATTAGATAGGAAATTCAACATAAATTGGCATGTATAATCCATGCTACTCATATCCGTGTTTTGTAGGAAGATTACTGATATTATTTTTGTAAAAATTTGTAGCTAATAAAAGTGTTTGTTTAAATAATGCATACTTGCTACTGCTTCAATGTTTGAATAGCAGCAAACGTCTGTTCCACTCTAAAGTGCTAATTTTCTGGGCTAGGTATTTTTTTACTATTTGTAAACCTAGAAAAATTTTACTCCTTTACATATTGCAAAAATAAAGAATAACGCGGTAAATGTCTTTGAAATGTATTGGCTAGTTTAAATCTGCAGGACTCTTAGATTCCACCAGTAAAATACAGGATTCAACTTTTAAATTAAAGCTTTCAATTAGAAATTTACACACAGAAAATGATAAGATTAGGTTTTAATTTTATTTTTGGTAGCTCATCTCGTAAGTTAAAGCATTTATCAATACCAACATATTTCACTTTTTTTGAATCTAAACAAAGAATTTTTCTCTTTGTAATTTTTATTTCTAAATTTTACAAATAAAATCTTTAATTAATTTAACTTTAGAAGAGAAAAACAAAGGATTAAATCCTATTTGACCCCAGAAATGGTAAAAAACAAAAAGCTTAGCACGCAGGACTACGAAGCTGCATTTCTTTTCAATCATTTTATCAATAGTTGCCATGAGAAAGCAGCAGATCTTTTTGAGGATGAGTATTTAAAAAACTATATTTTGGCCAAAAGGCTAGAAATGATAAAAAATCAAAAAATATTCTTCAAAGAAGATTGTGACGAATATTACAGCAATAAATACAAAGAGATGAACTACCTAGGCTCAAGCTGTGAAATAGAGCCTTACACTTCAGCAAATAGAGTTGAGAAAGCACATAGAGAAAGAAAGGTTAAACCTAGGGAACCAAAAATAAATTATTATAAATTATTTGGAGAAGAAGACTCAGAGAAAGAGAATTGTAGAGGCAGATTTAAAAAAGACAGGAGAGAAGTTTTTGACTCGACTTCTGAAGACAGTTTCAGCAGCGAGGAATGTGGAACAGAGAGCACGGATGATGAAACCGACGACTGTGACAATTTACTGACAGAGGAGAGTTTTCCTCCCCAAAACTATGGCTGTAGTGAAGATATTAAAAATAAAAAGTATAATTCTATCATTTGCAAGGATAAAAAGCTTTCAAAAAATAAAACAATGCTTTCTCCCGGAAGCACAAAGGATGCTAGCAAAGAGAAGAGGAAAGACAAAAACGGCTTTATTTGTGGGTACTGTCCTTCTAGGTTTTGTAACCTGAAGATTCTTTTGCACCACATGAAAGAGTTTCACAAAACAGCATGACTTGAAGCACCCTTTTGAAGTCAAAGCTAATTCAACATAAGATAGAATAATTTATTTGGCCAACACAGCTAATCGCTGTAGATTCTGTAATTATATTATTTTTGTATTATTATTGCTTTCTTATTTCAAAGTTAAATTAAAAAACAAATCTTACAAATTACATGTTAAAATTGCTATTTAAACACAAAAACAATAACAAAACAATAACAAAAATAAATGGAACATTTTCAATTGTATAATATTCTGTGTCAATTTAGTATTTTACAAAAATAAATACAGTCAAACGGATACTGAAATAGCTATTTAAGAATGTACATTTTGATTCTTCTATTGACACAAAAGTCTGCAAAGTTAGGCACAATTTTTATTTTCAGGCTGTCAAACAGTTTAAAATCGCCTGCGATGCATTCAATAAATCCTTCCATTCCATATTCTCTTATAAAAACAACAATTCCATTATCTTTCACCGACACAACTATCCCGTCATACACACCTTCCTCAATTGTCATAGCCAGGCAGAGCTCATTCACCATCATTGCTGCCATCCGACTATTCCTATGACGAAAGTTCATTAAAGAACAAGATTTTTGATCTACATACTCCTTTAAGCCATCTATTGCATTATGGTTGCCCTCCAAGATATACTCTAAGGTTCTGTGCACAATAATGTCAGGATATCTTCGTATTGGGGATGTAAAATGAGTGTATACATTTACAGCTAGGCCATAGTGATAGTAGTCAGACGTATCCCCACTAGAAAAGTATATTGCCTGCTGCATGGACCTGGTAATGATTCGTTTGAGAACGACAGCATGATCAGGATTCGGCCTTAGTAGTGAATCATTGAGAGTCTTGGAATTGGTACAGTCCAGATAATCCAATTCTATGGCACTTGGAAGAGGATGCCGTCTCAACAGAGAATAGTCTGCATTGTTTTTTAGAATGTAATTTGCAACAGTGATATTAGCTAGCAACATAAACTCTTCAACCATCGAGTGTGTAGGAATGGACTCTTTGAGTCTCAGATTCCTCTTAGAATCAAAATAGAGCTCCTGCGCACTGAGATCTAAGGCGCCCTTTTCAAACCTCTCTCTCCTCATTTTCTTTGACACTTCCATGAGTAAATTTAAATTAAAAGGCGATGAATCTGTTTTTGGATTTCCAGCGAAACCTGAAATAATCTCATAGGCACCTTCATAAGACAATGCCGCCTTAGAACGGATGAGAGACTTAAAAATGTGAGTCTCAACAATGTTGAAATCTAAATCCATCTTCCAAACACAGGAGAACGCAGCTCTGTCCTGGTTTTCTAACAATGAGCAAAGCCCAGATGACAAAAATGGCGGAAGCATATCAATCCGCCTATCTGGAAAATAGACCGTTGTTGAGCGGTTTCTTGCCTTTTTGTCTAAAAATGACTCAGGAGGAACATAAAAGGATACATCAGCAATATGCACGCCAATCTCAATGTAATCGTCAAAACGGATGCAATGAAGGGCATCGTCTATGTCCGTACATCCTTTCGGATCGACAGAGCATATTTCTAGTTCTCTGAGATCTTTTCTTTTCCCCAGTTTGACATCATCGTACACTCTTGCAATGGAAAACTCGTATGACTGTGGGTCTAACTTTTTGCTTTCCTCAATGACATCATCCCATTTTTCTTCTACGTATTCTATCGAATAATGCTCAGTAATTGCTCTGACTTCATCTTCAAAATTTCCATTTTCACCCAAAATCTTGAAGATCACGCCTCTAGGGATTTTTTGGTGGGGTTCCCACTCGACAATGTTCAAAATTACCTTGTGAAACAAAAACTCATCCTGCAGAAACGTCAGAACTTCCACATCAGGATATCTTCTGTCTATCGGCCTAACTCGTCCGATATTCCACATTCCATTGCCTTTTCTTATTTCAAACAATGTTCCAACCACCACAGTTTTTTTTCTTTTGTAAATCCCAACTATTTTATTATTCTCAGCATAGACTTCGTCTCCATGCAGTGCCCTGTTCATGCTTTTGTCGTCTATTTTGATTCTTCTGTCCTTTTCAACTACTTCACCTTCTCTACAGTTCAATGGAGATATAATAAGAGTTCCTTTGGTAACTCTGCCATTTTTATGGTAGAAATCCAGGTTTTCCAGAAAAGGCTCAAATACCGTAACATCTGAGTCTTTATTAGAGTTGTTAAATAAGATTTCATCTGTCTTTCCTGCCATCAGGTTGCGTATAACCTCAGGCTCTTCTACAGAAAACAGAACATCTCCCAAGCTTGGGTTGTTCTTGGCAAACTGGCTAAGGTTCTGTAACGATAGAACATCAAAATGCCCTGAAGGATACTTCGTTTTCAAATATTCTGCTATGCTATAAACAGACAGTCCAAAGACTTCTTCGACAAATTCATCCCTGAAAAACACAATTTCTGGATTCATTTTTGCATACTTCCTTTTAGTGTCCTCTTCAATCTCTCTAAGCTCACAGCTGCAAATTATGAAATTGAATAGCTTAGAATACAAAATGGTATTGTAATATTTTAAAATGTCGCCTGTAAGCAGAAGACAAGGCTTCTTGAAATTGAACTCGTCAGAAAAGAACTCCAAGTTGCTGTGGGTGTAGATTTCTCTGGTTGTCTTGTGCAATCTCATTCTTTTAGAGATTTTTCTACTGAAGACTGTTGTTCTGTACATGATTGGCAGGCATAAAAGAAAAAAATATTTGAAAAGAGATTCTAGAGAAAAAGAGGTTGTAGAAATTTACTAAGCAATAAAAATACAAGAAAGGTTGCTATTTGTTGCAACAGCATATGCCAATGATGACAATTTATCTCAAATTAGACTGATTTTAGTATAATCTCGTTTAAAGCATTGGTTGCTAATATAAAAACGCAAATAATGCTTTTTAGCACTACAAAATAATTTTAATTGTCTTAAATTGTCTGTTTTTTATTTGTTTGTGTTCAGCAGTTAAACTTTCTTTCAAAGACCAGTTAATTCCATTTTCTTACATAACTTAACTTGCTTTGATACAACAACTGCTTCTATGAGTTGTATTATAAGTGACATTGTATTCAGTCTTGTAATTAATATTATCTGGCCGTTTATTATGATAGCTTTGACATTGACAGGTGCCAAAAAGAATATTTAAGCAAAACTTTTTTCACAATCTAAGCTTCAAAGATTATCTTCCTAGTCTTTAGCATAATCTCTGAACAGGACTGAATGCTAGGACGAAGCTATTATAAATAAAGTAAGGCTTTGAATTCCAATTACAAAAACCAGTGAACAGGGTTTTTTGGGGCAAACAAAGATATTTTTAAACCTTAAGCTGCTGTATCATCAAATATTTCATTCGAGTGTGCCTAATATTTCTATGATTATGGACTTTTTGGGGGATTTGAAATATCCATGCTCAACTACTCCTGCTATTAAGGGTATTCGTTCTGCAAATTCCTCAAAAAACTCCACATCCACTATAATGTGCCCTTGGTCAGTCACGTAAGGACTAAATCCCCTGATCTTTCTTAATACACCCGTAACCTTACAATCCTTAATCTTTGACATAAAATAGCCATAGCTTTCTTTCATTATCACAACAGGCACTTTCAGTCCTTCAAACGATTCCCGATACTTGTTCTTCTGTGCCAATATCACTGTTTTGTCCGACATGTTGTATAGCAATTTTTCTAAAACAATTGCCCCACCGCATCCCTTTATAAGATCTCCTTTTTTATTGTAGTAATCCACACCATCAAAGTATACGTCTATTTTCTCTACATTGCCGCAAAAATTAACCTTTTTATTCCCTAAAAAAATGTCTGTTTGCAAGCTTGTAGAAACATACGTTTTATCATCAGCAAGAACCTTCGAAAACATCAGCATGGTCCGTCCAGAGCCTATGCCAATAACATTGCATCCCCTCGAATGATTTATAAAAAGATCCCTTAATTGGTCCAGGTCCATTATTTAGAGATGTTTCAAAATATTTAATTGTGTCAGGAATCGTTAGATTTGATAATAAACAGTTTGTTTCAAAAACAACAGTCATTGAAAGACAAAAAAACGTTTTCCAAGTACAATTTATTATCAATTTATTCTGTTCGAGTGATGATCATTTTAATTAGCTGGTCTGGCTATATTTTAAAATTAAGTTTAGTAAGCTATGCTTTAGGTTGAGCAGTTCATGTTTGAGAGTTATAACGAAATTGCAAAATGAACTGCAGAATAGGCCAATTGGCACCCTTGAAAACAATATTATTGTTACAAAAATACTTAATTGGTCTTTTTATAAAAACACAAAATTTATATCAATTTCAATAAATGAAATTTGTAAACATGTTCTGATTAAGAGTCGTGAGAAAATGTATTTCGAGGAGAAAGCTTGTTTCTGAAAATGGCCAGTGCTGCATTAAATATTAATTAAGGCCAAAAATTCTCTTGCTTATGAAATAAATAATCCACCACATATTCTTACAATAACTGTTTTTAAATTGTAAACTTTGAGTTTTAAGGAATTTTCTAATTAAAGTGAGAGGCTTTGCAATTAAGTGTTTTCACTAAATTTCGTCTCTAAAATTTGATGTAATTTGCTAGAAAATCATTATTTCAAAAATTGATTGCTCAGCCAAGAAACTTTGAAATACTCCACAAAGCGATTCTGATCGCCTAAGTTTCCTATTTTTCCAAAAAGCATTGCAATCTCATAAATGCGCGGCAGGCTGCAACATGGCTTTGTGATAAGCTTGATGCTATGATAGATATAATTGAATTTTATGCTCCTTTCTGAATTTCAAATTTAGTTGCAAATTTTTATCAAAATAAAATTTTAACTTTCAATTTTTTGTCTAAAAACTAAAACAAGCAAACATTTGGTTGTATTTTATATTATTAAATGCCATTAGAAATATTTATATCTTTTAATAAAAATTTTAAGTAAAATTTCTTTCTCAATATCACTTGATGAATTGCAAAAAAAGCGATTTAAAATCCTATTTATTACGAACTAATCAATATTTTTAATATTGTGGAGTCTCTTCAAATGAGAAATTAAACTTCTTCTATATACATATTCACATCCACAGTAAATGCATTTATACTTATCATCTTGAGAATAGGATTCTTGATCCATTGTGAAGCTCTTAAGCAGCTTGCTGCAGCATTCTTCTGGGCATTCCCTCAACTTCTTTACAAAGAACAAGAACAAATTTGCATCGTCCAAGTCTTTTTTCTGATTCATTTAGGGTTGAAAAATTTCCGATCAAATATTTTATTTAGATCAAAGATATGTCATGAAAAATAAAAGCAATACTTTAAATTAAATAATCACTAAAAATCAGCAAAAAATTGCAGAGAAAAGGGAGTCTCAGAATATTCTGCCTGCTGTTTTTGCTGTCATATTGTTTATGGAGCTTTTATTCTGATTTTTATCAATTTACAAACTCAATTGTTCGCTAAAATACAATTTATTGTTTTTAGTAAAAATTTTAAAGCCTAATTTTTAATATTTTGGATATTTAGTTAGTTTACATGAAGTGTTGTTGATAGACATGACTTAATATAAATTAAAATTGGTACAAACAATCTAGACGTTGAAAATTCTTATTTTAAAGTGCAAGACATGCGATAGTCCTTGGAATGGCGATGTCTTAAACTCCACTTGATGAGAATGGCGCAGCTCATAATTCCATTGAGACAAATTATAAGAAATAATTAAAGGTTTTTAATATTTAATACAGGACAAGCTATAATTATTTTGTGTTGAAAGAAGATTAAAAGAAGTCCACGAGTTCAATCTTTTGATTTTCTTAAAAAGACAAACGTAAAAATTAGCATTATCATCATTTAATTTGATAAATCTGTCTAATTAAAAATTCAGACCCTGACTTTAGGTCAAAGATAAAAATGGCAGTGGCAAAACATGCAGATGTGCAGTAGTGTGTTCTTAAATTATTAAAAATAAATCAAGTTATTTATTAATTAAAATCTCGAAAACAGCGAATATTAAATTTAAAAATTAAAATTTTCCAAAATGGCAGAAAAACAAGAATAATTGCGTACTTTTGTCTTTTAACTTTGTGCAATTTAATTTAAAATTTTAAAAAGCAAAAAATATTGATAAATTAAAGTTTTTTTAAAATAATGAAAAATACAAAAAACAGAAGTCTGGAGGTTGAAAATCAATTTCTCACATGAGTTATTCTATATTTCTTGGTTGTTTCTTTTCTACCTAACATTTTTTGAGCAGTCACTTTCTGCTCTACTTTTTATAAAAATTTCCTCAATGAGGTAAACGTTCCTTAATATAATTAAGAGAAGTATGCAAAAAAACATGGAAAATTGCTGTACAAGCTCTATCACATAATAGTGTTTGTGCAAGTTTAAGATGCTAAGCTCACAAAATAGCCTCTTAAAAATTTGAATTTATAAAAGCGCCAAAATAATTTTTATACTTTTTAAAGCATTATTGCTAGGACAATTTTTTTTCTTTAAACTTAGCCTGGCAGTTATAGGCTTGTGCAGAATCCTCGATAGTTTATTTGAAGATCAGTCTCTGCATCAGGTATAAATATGAGTTTTATATGAAGTTTTTACATATACTTTATTTTCACTGTTTTTAACATAAAAAATCATGGATGGTTGTCAGCAATCACTTCAAAAAGACAATTTACGTTAAAGCTCAAAAATTTGTTAAATCAAAAAAAAACAGTTTGAGAAATGAAGCTTTTAACAGATAAAAAAGGCAATGCTAAAAAAAGTGTTCAAGAAATTAATTTGAATAAAAACATCATTTATCTAAATACTAATCCCGAACGCGATCAAAAATGAATATCTGTGACTAACTTTAATTAACATCATAGTATATTATCTAGCATATCGTACTTTCTTATCATTCTTCATTGTCCCTCCAAGCATTCCCCTTCCATATTGCCTGCCCTCAGAGAATCCTATATCCTTGTTAGCGTTGATGTATCTATTTTCAAACATAAAATCCTCGAAAAATGCTATTGCCTCATCTGCAGAACTAGAATTTTCAAATTCTATGAAGCAAAAACCACAGAAAGTGAGCTTGCTTCTGTTCACACCCATCACTATCCTTCTTATTTCCCCAAATGGTGCAAAAATTAGCCAAAGCCTCTCCTCTCTGAAGCTATCAGATAGACCGCTCACATAGATGGTTTTAGAGTTTTTAAGACATTCCTTGTATTCTTCAGGAGTGCCATCGAACGTCTTCTCGATATATAAATTTTTCTCAAATTTGTCACCAAAGTACTTCTGAAAATCCATGTTAGGGGATTGAAAAACAATTCACTGGCCATTTGAAATTACAAACTTTTCCAGCACAGCGCACAAAGTCAAAGACGCTTAATTAATAAAATATTACAAGGGAACACAAAAGTTAGTATAAAAATTTTTTACTTGCTGAGTAATTTCTGCTCCTCTGACAAAAACGCAGAAATGATCTTCTTTTGAACACACTTGGAGCAATGAGTGGATCCATATGGCCTTGAGACCTTTCTTTGAGAAACTGGCAATCTTAAAAAGGCGGCCGGTCTAAGGCGAGCTATTCCGATCAAATAAGCCTCGCAGGAGTGGCAGCGATGAGGCTTGGCCTTCTTGCCCTCCTTGATAAAACTAATCTTCTTTGAAGGAGTAATAACCTTTATACGCTTATTTGAGGCTGTTTTATAGGTGTTACCAATGAATTTTACAATTTGCATTTAATGGGTAGAAATTGAGAAATTTTTTTAAAATGACTAGAAAAACGCCAAGAAACGTGTCCAAACAGCACAAAGACTAAAATATATGCCAAACTACTCTTGATAGGATTTATGATTAGCTTATGCATTCAAATTTTTACAAAAATGAAAAAATATAATTCTAGGAGTAAAATCACGATTTATTCTGAAAGTACTCTATTTCTAGATTTTTGAAACAAATAATAACGGCATGCAATGGAAAAGGTTCAAAAACAAGTGTTTATTGCTATAGATGAAGCAAAAGATATTTAATTTTAATTCTTTTATAAATTTTTGTAGCAACGACTGCTAATAACAGCTTATTCTTGTATCTTTCTACTTACTATAACAATCATTAATCAAGAGAGATTATGAAACACTTTAATCAGTTTAGAATATTTTTTAATAAACAACCACAGAATATTATTTTTGATTCAAATCAATGTTGGATATTTCATTAAAAATATCTACACAGTCATTAGACGCAGTTTCAGGAATTCTGAAATGCTTATTTTCAGCCATGCTCTTCGAGATGCATACTATTTGTGCGTATTTTATTAGGCTTTTGACCTCCAAAATCTCATCTGCTGCGAGCTTGTACATTTCTATGTTAAAATAATTGCAATATGTTACCAAGCAGTAAGTTTCTATGGATTTTTCATCAAAAATAAAAATGTATTTTGGATGCTCACTCCTTTTCATGAGCTGGTTAAAAGTCACAATCACGTCTTTTTGGCTGGCTAATATGTCTTTAAGCCCTATTTTTCCTTTCAGCTGTGCAATCTTGAAGAAATTTGGCTCCAGTTTTATTTCATTCATTGGGATTAGCCGAGGATACAATAAAATTTTTGTTCTAGCAGAGGACTGAGGCAAAAGTATTTATCATTGAAACCTACAAAAGAACAAGACTTAAATAAATATATGATTTATTTAATGCGACATATCTTTGCTAATGCCTAAACTAGATCAAAATAGGACACTCTTTAGCATGCTCTGCCAAAAACGAATTTGAAAATTTTTAGACAATTTAAAAATTTTACAAAATACTTGCCCATATGACTAAAGCAATAAATAAAAAAAATATAAAAAGTAAAAAACAAGTGGCAGAATCATCTAACAAGCAAGAGAAGGAGAATGAGGATGCTCAGAACAAATTGTCTGAAGATGAAAATTTTTCGTCAAGTTCGTCTCAAGAGTCAAAAATTGAATACTCGCAGGAGCAGCTTGAGAGTGCAATTCAAGAGCTAGAAGAGGTGGAGGTTTCAGAAAGCATTTCAGAAGAGGCATCTGAGGACGAGACTGTTAGTGGCAGTAAAGAAGAGGAAGGCGAGGACGACGAAACTTTGAGGACTATTTTCATCAAAGACATAGACTACGACTTAAAAGAAGAGGAACTTACCGAGCAAGTTCAAAGATTAGGAGAGATAGTAAGAGTAACTATTCCGTTGACTCACGACCAAAGAAGAAACAAGGGATTTGCTTATGTTGAGTTTAAAAAAGTCAGTGACGCCAAGAAAGGTTTGAAGCTTGACGGAACAGAATTACTTGGCAGAAAAGTCAGTGTTTCACAGGCCAGGCCTAAGTCTAACATGAAGATTTTTACAGTTTTTGTCAAAAATCTTTCGTACAACACTACAAAGGAGGAGCTGGAGGAGCATTTTGGGAAATACGGAAAACTTTACAATATTTCCTTGCCAATCGACTCAGAGAATCCAGAGCGCAACAAGGGATTTTGCTTTGTAGAGTTTAATGACGAAGAATGTATCAAAAGCATTTTGAAAGCCAAACACAACTTGGATGGCAGGACATTATATATCAGTGAGGGAAACAAGAACCAACAAAGAAACAGTGACAGGAGTTCTGATAGGCTCTATGGAAGAAGAGACGATCAGAGGTCTGGAAATGACAGAAAAGATCGCAACAACGACAGATTTGAGAGGAAGGATCGCAACAACGACAGATTCGACAGGAAGGATCGAGGCAATAACAGATTTGACAGAAAAGATAATCAGTATCAAAAATTTGAAAGAAGAGGACGGGATGATGATAAATCTAGCAGAGATGGCGGAAAGTTTAGAAAAGATGATAGGTTTGATAGAAATAGCAAACGTAACCAAGAAAGATTTGACAAAAATAAGAAGGGAAACAAAGTTGTTTTTGATGACAATTCAGATTAAATTCTTTTATTTTTACAATCTTTGACAAAATTTAAGTCTTAAATAGGCTCATTACAATTGTTGGATGATTCTTATAACATTTTAATTAGAAGTATTATTGCAACTGAGGGCTGAGCTTATCTGAAGCCTTGTGCTCTGAAAATGATTAAAAGAGCCTAAATCTGTGATAAACTTGAGACACTAATCACCATTTTATCAGATATAATTTTAAATTGCCTAGATATGAAAGATATACAAATCTCAGAATTAAAAAATTCTCTAAAAATGAGAAAAACAATTTTATTATCATTTACAAAGCTTCGAACACTTTTTTTGTAGAATCAGCAGAATCGACAACTTTCTTGTTTCTGTGAAGCAAATAGGGTCTCAGATATGAAATAAAATGATAAATAGTGGGCAGTGCAATCAAGACGACCAAAACCCCAATAGCGGTTCTTCCACATTGTAAGTCTAAAAAGTAAGATTTTCGAAACCATCTTTCTCCATTGAAGGTAAAAGTACTAAAAGTATTCGGAATAATAACTGATATCGCATTATAAAAGCCGGTTTCTTTACTTTTTGTGGGAGCCTTAAGCAGAACAAAATTTATAAAAAATTTTGTCCTAGAAATTCCAAAAAATTTGTGTCTCTGCAATGACGGATATGACGTTTGCGGCCCCAGCGATCCTTTGACGAGTTTAGTGTTGTTCTCATAGATTATACAGAATGTAGTGCCTGGAATGTAGGGTTGATTTGAAGACTTTATGGCCAATAAGTTTAAATACATGTTTTCATTTTCATTTTTTGTCACTTTCTCCAATTTCAGGCTATTGTCGGATGTATTGATTAGGATACATTCTTGATTGTTGTTATCAATCTCTGTAAACGAGATGCTTGTAATTCCTTCATTGTGATCAAGCAGCTGATTTTCTGAAAGCACCAGCTGATAACCAAAATTGTGAAAATTAAATTCAAAAGTCCTGAGAATAAATTTGTGGTTTTCCTCAAATATTAAATTGATCTGTTTTTTCTCTGAATTTGACAAAAATATTCCACTGGGGACATGATCAGCTGTAGAGAGAACTGGAGTGCCGAAGCTTGAAAATTCAGTGAGGTCCAGTTTTATTGATTCCTCAAAAATATCATCTGTTTTATTATCTTTTTCATCCAGAAACTTCTTAAAATTCTGCTCTTTCCTAAATTCTCTTTCCTCTTCAGCCGTAAAAATAATATTTTTGTGGATGTTGAGAAAATATTTGCCATTCTCTTCAGAAACGTAAATCATATCTGATCCAACACCATCAACTAATTCAGAAAATACAACCGGTCCTATGTTGGCTGGAAGATCAGCACGTGCAAGCACCTGATTATCAGCAATGTTGTAAAAGATTATTGAATTTCTGGTTTTCTCAGGATTTTTTACATGGAGAGCTAAAACAGCTTGCATATTTTTGTGCAAAGCCAAAAATGAGCTGGTATGCACTCCCCTTAGCCCAATCCCATTGATTACATATTTATATTCATTGGTCCTGTTGGTGTCAACTTTGTTTTTTTGGATTTCATGAATTGAAGCTGCTACCGTTTTCATTGGACCTTTTTTGTCAGTTCCAAATACCAGTAGAGGCGACAAATCATCAGGATCAGCAATAAGAATGGGTGTAGAAGATGATTCAAACAGAGGCACAAAGACAGAGTCATTATCGGCGAGATCTATCAGGTAATTGGTGTAGATTCCCCCTCTTTTTACAGTTGTAACCAAAACCTCAAATTCCTTGGAGGTGAATCTTTGTGAAATTATATTGACAACTTTCATATTTTCAGGGACTTGAACCTTTGCAAAAATCCCACTTTCTGCAAATTTGTCTCCATCGACCTCTACCGCAGTTATGAAATCTTTCTGGGAGTTGCTGTCTCTGTACACTCCAGCAATATAGTTGGTGTTCATAGATTCTGTATACAAATGGGTATACATTCTAAAGTTGCCTATGAGAGTATTGGTTATTAACATTGAGAAGGATTATCTTCAAATAAAAAAAAAAGCAAAATTTTTCACAAAAATTCCTCATTTTGTGGCAATTTAACAGATACAATACAAAGCAAAAGGCTAAGAGCTTTTTGAATGCAATTTTAAGGACTTCCTTTTTATCCCGTGATTTCTTATTTTGGTGTTCTGTCTCTTGACCAAAAGTAACTCATTTACGTTCCCCCCTTGACATGGACTTGGAAAGAACTATGATAATAAAAAAGTATAGACGAAGTTTAAGGGAAATAATTGACAAATACAAAAGATACGATGACGATACGTGCAGTTCTATTGACATTTTCGACGAAATATCCTTTTCAGGAACTTATAACGAGGAAATAAGCTTTATCAAAAGCGAAAAGTCAGATGTCCTGCTTCAGTCTAAGTTCATTTCATTCCCTGACATTTGCACAATTTTATGCAATGAGAATGACTTTGATGATATTTTTAGAATGATAAACAAATTCTAGAAGTAGGCTCTCAAAATAATTGAAATTGTGCCTTTATAAATCCTAAAAGAACACCAAACACTACACTATAAATTTTTGAAACAATTGTAAATCAACTTACCTGTAATTTGTCTTAATCAAATATATTTTAAATCTCATTAGAAGTTTAGGGTTGTTTATTAAATAACATTATATTTAACTTTTTATTTTCTAACACCAAATATAATTCAGCTTCTGTTGCAGCAAGCACAGCATTATGAGTAATGGCCCTAGCAAAAGTCAAAGTATTCGTCTTTAAACATCATTCTCAAGTGCTCTATTGGAATTAAATGCAATGTTCTCTCATCAACGTAGCCTGGTATTTTATTTTTACATATCTCACGGATAATTTGATAATTGATCAGATTGAGATTTCTCAAATAATATTCAAATTCATTTTGACTGTAGATTTTATACAAAGAAAATGGACAGTTGGCTGCTATGTTACAAATAAACTGTCCGAGAAGCCTCTTATTTTGCTCGATAAATCTTTTCAAGTGATTGTCAAGCAAGTCCACTGTCCACTCTGCTGGAATATTGATAAGTATCTCTATTTTTGTTTGAAGAAACTGAAAATTGTCAAAAATCACCGGACTAAACTTTAAAAATATTTCTTTTTTGCAGCAGAACAAAGAAAACAGCTCAACAAATTGCTTAGTGCTGCTTTTCAGGGCCTTTTCTATCTCAGGAACAAATTTTGTGAAGTCCATTGAATAAAAATCATCAAAGAAGTAATCTCTAAAGAATTTCATCTTTGCAATATTTTCATCTGAGCACAGATTGCACCAATCTATTGTATTTTCAAGAATAAAAACGGGCGAGATAGGGTTCTGATCTATTTTTATTGGCTCTTCTTCTGTTTTAATCAAATCGTTGGCAATTCTTTGCGACATCACATCCTTCAAACTATTTGGCTTGAAGTATTTTCTCTGACTCTGCAGAATAACTTCTTCCTTCAATTCCATCTCCAACTTTCTCTTAACTTCATCTTCCATCTGCTGCCTGCAAAGAACGCTCTTAGACATTGCCATTCTTAAATTAGAATTTTCATTTTCGCATCTTTTCAAGTTAGACCTCACAATTGACAGTTGTGCTTTCAGCTTATTTATTTCGTGCTTTTCTTTGTCTCTGTCGTTCATAAAATGAAGAATAAATTTTATGCTGTAAAATGTTTTTGAATTAAATTTGAAATGTGCTTTCTTTTGGCAAAACACTTTTGACACAAATTTGATATAAAATGTCTTCAACTGTTTAAAAACTATAAATTGACAATAATCTGTGTATAATTTGTTTGAAATAAAAATTTTTTTAACCTTAAAATGGATATTGGACTCATAAACGATAGGACATTTAAAGTTGTCTGTACTCGAATTGCAGAGGTTTTGGCAGCATCATTTTGGCCAATTTCTTGGTATTTTAGACAGCTTCATCTCAAAGGCTACGAGGGAATCATCAAAATTGCTTTGAGGAAAATCCACAATCCTGATATAAATGCAAATTGGATAGACTACTGGAAATTTCTTACAAACCAGCCACTTCCAAGTGACCTGTACTTAAATGTGGCACACAATGCCTTCATAATTACAATAATCATCCTGCCAGCAATGCTATTAATTTCATACAATTTGCGATCTACTTTACAATTAATAAGCACTATTGTTATAGGCTTCAAGAACCTGTTGACAGCCTACTTATTTGCATTTCTTCCATTCAAAAGCACCTGTTTGTTTGCTGCACTTCAAGAGTCATGTCTGAAACTGTTGCCTTTTGCAGCAATCTTCAAAATTGAAGTAATTCTATTCTTGCTGATTGTGTCTACTTTTCAGATTTTAATGTGTATTATCAGAAGAATCAGTCGCAGATCCAAAAGATTTCACCAAGCTGTAAATAAGGTATCTGGAAATATCAAGTTCGTACTAATACTTTATTTTATAGTGGGCTTAGCTTTCAAAATGCTGATTCTATTGCCAAGTTATCCAATTCCGATCATTCTGTCAATAGTTTTGACAACAGCCATATTTTTGACAAAATTTTCCATCAAAGACAAAAATAGCCTGATCGCAAGTTTGATGCTACTTCGCAAAAATTGCTTCAAAAGGATTGAAAGATACCTGTTTTTCTACCTAGATCATTATATAACTGTGTTTTGCTTTGCTATCTGTTTGTCGTACTTAGCAGGACTTGCATTGCCTATTTACAAATGCTATCTCGCATATTTTGATCTGGTCTATGGCTGGTCTTTCAGTCAGGAGGTTGCTGTTTTTCCTGTTATATTCAAACTCGTCCATTTTCTATATTTTTTGGAGTTCTCTCTTTTGCTGAAAGAAACAAATGAAGTTTGAGCAAATTACTGATATCTAATATTAATAAATTTTGCAAAATCAATCAAAATATTTAAAAGACCCAAGTTCAAGCTTTTATAGGCAGATAAACATGGCTTTATCACAGGTGTTATACTACATGAAATTTTAGAGTGTACATTTTTAGGTTTAAAAAATACTCCAAATTACAAAAAAGTCATGCCACTTTCACATTTGTTGTTTATCTTAAACAAGCGTTTATACAACATACAGTCTGTGTTAGCACAGGTGTTATTCATTATCAAAACTTACTTTTGATCTGCTACTCGTAAATATTTTTAATATTTGATTTGCCAATACAGTACTTACAATACGTCTTTAACATAACCATATTGCACAACAGCCTATAAAACTGCTTTGTTTTAATCTGTTCTATCATTTTAAAACTTATTTCCAAGCTCTGTTTTGATTAGTTGAGATACCCCTTTTTAAAAATATAAAGAAATTATTTTTGTGCCCCTATGGCAACTGTAAAAGTCGTAAACAGAGGGCAATCTATGAAGAAAGAAATTATATCAGACCATATTAACACAATTATGGATTTAAAAAGAAAGCTTTGCGAAGACAACCCTGACTCTGTCTTACTCACTTTCAAGGGGAAGTTATTAAATGATTCAACACCGATAAGCACACTTGGTGACGAGGTGGAATTTGTTATAGAGAAAGAAATAGAGTTTTCAGACATCTTTGTTGAGGAGATTCCTCCTAAAAAAGAGGATGACAAGTGCATCAGAGGAATAATCAATGGAAAATCTGTTGTTTTAGACAAGAGTGAGGTTTTCTATAAGAACGGAAAGCCATTCTACATAACAAAGAAGATAAAGAAGATAAAGCTAAAGGATTTGATTGAGTTTTGCAAGAAAAATATCGGAAGAGCACAGTTGATCCAGCTTGGCATTCTCTCCTTTATTATAGCTACCAAAAACTATCCCCTGCTCGTAATGATTCTCACTGTAAATCTCCTCAAAATGTTATCTTCCTGTATTCTAAAATATAAAATTGATGAAAAATTAAAAACCCACATATCTTTTTCTATTTTCATGTTTGTTACATCAATGCTAGCGATAGACCATGAAAAGATATCCAGGAAAGTGAGAAAACATAGAACATAGAGGAGATAGAGAATTTTAATAAAGCTTTTATTAAATTTTGTGATTACTTTTTTGCTAATTATAATTTTTTAGGGAAACGGATAAATGAAATACATTTTCTGAACAAATTAAAAAAATAAGGGGAAGTTGAATGAAAATAATTTATAGATGAATGTAGAAGATAGAACAGACACGGTATCAATGAATATACCTTGTTAGACTTGTTCTAAACATAAAATTAGACTGTTTTAATATTTATATGGGCAGGAGCATCAAAAGCCAGAAGAGAAAAAATTCTCAATGTGGGTTGGCATCTTTTTCTTCAGGCTTTTGATGTTCTCTGGCAATGTGTTTTCTCAGTGACACGTTGTGAGAAAAATTTTTCTCACAAAGATTGCACTGATATCTATATTTTTCGTGCACTGACCTGTAATGTGCTTTCAAGTTTCTCAGCCCCTTGTATTCGGCCTTGCAAACTAAACATACTTCGACTTTTCCAAGTTCTGAACGCTTTCTCCTAGGCCTCTTATAGGGGTTTTTTGGCGCAGAATTATCTGTTTTTGGCTTTTCAACCGGATGACGGCCTTGCAAAAGATGTCGTTCGTAATAAAATTTTTTCTTATACTTTTTCCCACAAAGCTCACATACATAAACCTTTAAGCATGTCTTCATATGCCTTTTGAGATTACCTTTTATTGCTATGCTGGCATCGCATTGAGGACATTTTACAGGATCCCCGCTGTGACTTTGATTGTGTGTCGACAAAAGCTTCTTTGAATAAAAATTTTTTTGGCAAATATTGCACTCAAACGGTCTTAACCCTAGGTGGGCATTCATGTGATCCTGAAGTCTAGAATTACAAGTAAAAGACTTGTCGCAACCCTCAAAATTGCATTTTTTTTTCATGGGTGTCTGACAGCAAGATTCATTTATTTTCTGAGGGAGCAAATATTTACTTGAACTTCTGATTTAAAAACAAGCCATAACTGAAAATTGAAGCAACAGAACACAAATTTATCAAACTTATTTAATTTATTTAAATTTTTTAGCAGCCAAATTATCATTTTTCATTTCAGCTAAAGGATGCACAAAGTTTTGCCGGGTTTTTAGTAAATCAAGACAAGACTTATATTTAGAATTGCTGAGGGTCCTGTATAGCTTCTCAGGAATACCAATGTCTTCAAGATTTTGTATGTTTCGGGAGGCCCATTCAATATTGTATTGCGCATACATTAGTTTATATCTATTATCCATCATATACTCATATCCATCCAAAGGAATATCAAATAATTTATACCTTTTGATTAAATACTTTATAAAAATAGACTTCTCGATGTTTTTAGCAGCATCCGCCTTCATTCGCTGATTTAGAGGATTCTCATTGAAAATTCTTATATTCTTTAGATCCTGGGTATCGAAAAACCTCAAAGAATAGCTGAAAAACTTTTCAGGAAAGCTTAATATTGTGTCAAGTTCTGGTAACTCAAACGAAAGCAAATAGTAGAATCTGAGAAACATATCTATTGTGATGAACATATCTGGCGGAATACCTTCAATCTCTAAAGTCCTCAACTCTTTTATGCCACAATACAAATCATCACGTAACTTTTTCAATATTTCAGCATCCTTGATCTTAAATATTAATTTATAAAATTCTGAATCTTTGTAACTTTTAAGAATGTCAGAATACTCATCTGGACAAAATTCAAAAGGCTCATAGAACAGTATTAGGCTAAAGTATCTCATTATTAACTCACTTTTTGGTTTAAAGTTTTGACTTGTGAGCTTTCTGAATATCAACTCCTTTGAATTCTGGTATATGTGGAACCCGCCTGTGATTGCGACCTCTAAAATCTTTGAGTCTTTGTTTATTTTCTCTAAAAAGCCAACAAGAACGGGGTTTTCAAAATTTTTGTTTTTGCAAATTTTTACAATTTCACTGCTTTTTAATTTGTTTACATCAATGTTTTCTATAAACAAAGAAAGCCTATTTGTCTCAATCAGCAATCCCAAAAACAGCCTAAACTTTTTCAAAACTATTTTGTAAATTCTCGGGGCGGCAATGTCAAGCAGATTTATGATCTTGACGTTCTTTTTGGCAAATAGTCCAAAAGCCTCTTCAAAATTAGGCAGAATAACGTCACCAATAGAAATGTAGCCAATAAAAGTATACTCGTTAAAATCATTGATCTTAATTTTGTTAATTCTGTATATTTCACCTTTCAAAATATTCAAAATGTCTTTCTTCTGAGAGCCAAAAAAGCTTTCTATAAACTCTTCATTTTGGAACTTTAAATAATACTTTAAAATGTTATAAGAATGGTTTGTAATTTCCGTGTCCCTAAGACTTAAAAGATATTCTTTGATGTCATAAAGCTCATTGTACAGGACAGCAGCCTCGAATTTGTCCTCTTTTGAATTCAAAACAAGCTCTTTGGTGAGCTGATTTTTGGTGTATTTAATGTATAAGTCAGTTGTCTTGCTCAAGCTCTCAATGTCCAGCACTTTGAAAATTGGTGTTCTTATTTCAGAAAAAGGATGGTTCATGCAACGTCAAAAAAATACATTTAAAAAGCCTCCACAAAATTTTTAAAGATAAAGTCTATAATGCATTGCCAGAATATGAGCCGTAAGCAATGATTTGGTTATATCATGTATTTTTGAGAAAAATCTAAGCTTAAAATAGGCATCATCCTGCATAATCAAAAAATTATATTTTCAAACCTAGTTTTAATAAAAGGGATTGTTTAAATTAAAGTCTCTTTTTTATTCAAGAACAAGTTTCGAAAACAGATGTTCTTTGCTTCCAACGAGCTTCATCTGGTCTGTTTTCTGATTAGCTTAAAGTTTGTCAGAGTATCCATTATTTATGCGACTATTTTAAAATTTTTTATCCCTTCTATGCGAGAGATTATCCATCTTCAAACAGGGCAATGCGGAAACCAGATTGGAACGAAGTTCTGGGAGACAATCAGCCAGGAGCATGGAATAGGCACCGATGGCATCTACAACGGAAGCACGGAAACACAGCACGACAGGCTAGAAGTGTATTATAATCAGTCGTCGACAGGAAAGTATGTTCCAAGGGCCTGTCTGGTTGACTTGGAACCGGGAACCATGGATGCAGTGAAGCAAGGAGCATATGGAGAGCTTTTCCGACCCGAGAACTTTGTTTTTGGACAAAGCGGGGCAGGAAACAACTGGGCCAAGGGACACTATACCGAGGGAGCAGAACTTGTAGATCAAGTGATGGATGTGATAAGAAAAGAGGCTGAGAGAGCAGATGCACTGCAGGGGTTTCAGCTTACTCATTCCCTAGGAGGAGGAACAGGTGCAGGCATGGGAACATTACTTGTGTCGAAGATCAAGGAAGAGTACCAGGACAGAATGCTTGCGACTTTCTCAGTGGTTCCTTCTCCGAAGGTGTCAGACACAGTCGTGGAGCCGTACAATGCCACTCTTTCCATTCACCAACTTGTTGAAAATTCAGATCAGACATTCTGCATAGACAATGAAGCATTATACAACATCTGTCACAATACTCTCAAAATGAAGACTCCTGGATACGACAATCTGAACCATCTTGTTTCTCTGGTTATGAGCGGAGTCACTACCTGCCTGAGGTTCCCAGGACAGCTGAACTCTGACCTGCGGAAGCTAGCTGTAAACATGATTCCCTTTCCCAGGCTCCATTTTTTCTGTGTTGGCTTTGCCCCGCTGACTGCAGAGGGAACAAGCAAATTCAAAGCACATTCAATAAGCGAGCTTACTGCGCAGATGTTCGAATCTTCAAACATGATGACAGCATGCAACCCGAAGCACGGGCGATACCTCACAGCTGCTGCAGTTTTTAGGGGGAAAATTTCAATGAAGGAAATGGAAGAGCAAATGTCAAATATGCAAGCGAAAAACAAAGACAATTTCGTTGAGTGGATCCCGGACAATGTCCAGAGTGCCGTGTGCAATGTTCCGCCTTACGGACTGGACATGTCTGCGACATTCATTGGAAACACCACATCAATCCAAGAGCTATTTAAAAGGGTCAGCGAGCAGTTTAGTGCCATGTTCAAGCGCAAGGCTTTCTTACACTGGTACACTGGCGAAGGGATGGATGAGCTTGAGTTTACAGAGGCAGAGGCTAACCTTGGTGATCTTCTGAACGAGTATCAGCAATATCAGGAGGCTTCACCCGATCCCCAAGATGAATACATTCAATAAAATCATTGAATTTTAGTGTTTTAAACTGTAAAATCTTGTTCTATTTTCTCAGCTTTAGAAATTTCAATCTCGACAATACTTTATTTTATAGTGTGCAACAATGTATTAGTTTATTTAACATAATTTACTTATTGTAAAACAGCCTATTCTGTATCAGTTTTTAATGTTCTTTTCTTGTGAAATAGCTGTCCAATTCTTAGAAACATTGTTTTATTTTAAACCAGAAACTGAAGAGATTGTGATAAATGATTAATAATACAGCAAAGTTTTGGCAGGCAGAAGAAGTGACTTAAGATTTAAGCGAATAAAAACATCACAGCCGGTGCAAAGGAATCTTCACAAGCCTGTAAAGAAAGGACTGCCATGATCAAACAAGACACAATAACATTTTAAATAAAAAATAATGCTAAAACAGTTCTTTAATAATGGAATCTTGCTTCTGTAGAATAAGCTTTCATCAATCAGGAAATTTCTAGCAGAAATGGAACTGGCTGTATTTTATTGAGATTGTGTTTCATTTGGTGATTTATAATAGGGTATTTTCCCTCTCTGCAAGTCATGAAGTATCATTTTAGATATTAAATCAATATTTGGCTCTCCTCCTTTCGAAATCTTCCCGTATTTCTTGGATATGCTTTCAAACAGCTCTTCAACACCGCTAAACTTAATCTTGTAACATGCTTCTATTGCTTCCACTCCTGCAAGCTGAATAACATCAGGAATAAGGTCATCAGGCTCTTCCACATTCTCAATACGAATGGCACCCCTGAGAACAGCCTGCTTGTAGTCAGATATAGGCACCACACCTGGACAATCTATCAAATAAAGATCCTTGGTCAATGTAATATACTGCCAGCTGCGTGTCTCTCCTGGAACAGGCGCAGACTTACAGACATCCTTGCCCCTGAGCGTATTAATAATGCTCGATTTCCCTGAGTTGGGGTATCCAACAAATCCAACACTCAGATTGTCCTTTTTGTACAAGGTTTTCAGCTGTCGCAAGAGATTCATCAAATTCTCTTTGCCATAGTGATTGTCCAATGAATTGGAATGATAGGCTATACAAGGATGCTCTTTGCCGAGAAGCTTCAGCCATTTAGAGGTAAATGAGGTTGGAATAAGATCAACCTTGTTGAGGACATACACCAAATGCTTGTGCTGGGCCTTGTTTTTTATAAATTCTTCAATTTGATTGCACTTCGTTCCCAGCGGGTCTCTCGCATCCAAAACATGAACAACTACATCAGAGCTGTCTATAACCTTATACAGCTCATTCCAAATCCTGTGGCTCTGTCCTTTGATTTTATCCTTCCTGGCAGTGCTGACATTTGATTCTTTTGCTTTCTGGCATTTATTCTTCATCTCTTCAAGCGACGAATACCCGAGTTTGGGAATTTTAGATTGCCCTTTCGAGCCAAATGCGTTGGAAAGATCATACTTCTTCTTCAGCTTGACTTCGTTGTTTATCACAGAATATGGAACATTCCCAGTACTTAAAAGCACATCGTACGGATTTTTGGATTTAACTGCATTCCTGTACTCCTCTAGCTCATTTTGGGTAACTACTTTGGTATTTCCAAACCAAGAGCGAAGCGGCTCAATCCTCCCTGTAGGCGCATCTCTCTTTTGGAAAGCTGCATCTTTAGTAATCACACCTTTGGAATTCCTCTTGGCTTTGCCAGAATTGAGCATGTTCAGATATTTCAGTTTCTTTGCATTGTAAAAGTTTACTTTCATTCTGGGCAAAATTTTGTCTGAGAATACAAATTTTTATAAAGGCTGCAAATTAAATTGTATTGAAAGTTGCGATTAATCTGTGGTTTGCGTATAATGTGTAAAATATCATACCTTGTCCTTTCTTACATACTAAAAATGGCTCAAAATACTGTCTGATTTCATAACAAATTTAATTCAAAATCATCTTCTGACAATGCAGAAATGAGTTTGGCGACAACTTTGCTGCCAGAATGATTTTTTAATTTCAAACTGTTTTTGCCAGAATTTTTCAAAAAAGTACCTTCGGCTTTTTCTTCATGAACCTCTATGTCTTTGATCTTGCCCGTTTTAAGTGCTGTGACAGTTTTTCTAGATTCAACAGCCCTTATTAAATTCAAAATCGAGAACCACAAAGCAAATGACAATTTCCCCATGTTGTTATTGTTTGTTTTTTTTAACAAATTTAAGTTTCAGGTTATAGAAACCCCCAATTTGATCAGATAAAAACATATTAGTTCATCTTTTGCAGAGGCAAGATAATAAACTTCTTCTTGTAATTGGCAAAATGTACTTTTGATTTTTAAAGTGGTATGCTCTTTCCTTTTACAAAAATGATGTAAAAATTTTATTTTATCAACGAATCTTCCTCAATTTGGAAGTTTGAGTTTTTCTGCTACACTCAAATATTTACTAAGTCTAGCAATCCTCAGTCTAATATTCTGCTCATTGACTCAAACATTGGCAAGCAAGTGTATTCTCGCTTTCCTTGAATAAAATTTTATCCCCGATGGATTTTGTAAGCTTTATTGGACACAAGAGAACAAGCGAAAAGCTGCTAAACAATATAAAAAGAATATCCAAAACACCCAATGTCCTGTACGAAAATCTAAATTTTTTGAATGTGTTTGAATCCTACGTTCCAGTAAAGACTAAAATTGCCTTGGAAGAAAGCAAGAATTCTATTAAAATGAAAATCACCTCAAAAGGAAACAAGGATGTGGCCGTAGCATTTCCAAATATATTTGGGAATGGTGAATACTTAAAAATAAACGCATCAAATCTCAGCAATGTTAATGTGAGGCTTGGGACACCTTTAATCTTCAACAGCAAACTCTATAAAGGCCAAATAGCTGTAGAAAGCTCTGAAAAAAGTATAAACGACAAGGAAATCCAGACAAAAAAGGCAGAAATTGGGCTTAAAACAGGAAATACAACGATGAAAATTGGGACTGAGCAGGTTGTTGCACTACGAACGGTTTTCGGCCAGTTTCTCAGCAATTTTCTAGGCGCAAGATTCGATGCAAAGTTCGGATATACAAAAACAGAAAAGACCATTCCTTTCCTTAAGCTGATTGTTGGGAAAAAAATTAAGCTGGAAGGATCAAGATTTTTTGTTGAGTCTGATTTAAAAGGCGGCAAGATATTTGGGCACACTAACTTGCTTGAAAAGTTTTTTCTGGGCGACAATCTCAGAGGATACAAAAACAACAGTGTCAGCCCAGTCAATAAAAACTTGAAAATCGGCGGAAATTCTTTTATTGAGATAAAAAATAAGATTGGGGTTTTTGTAAAAAATACAGAAATCTTTTCATTTGCTGATTTCGGAGTCAATTCTGTGAAGGGCATAAGAGAGTGTGGCAAAATTCTGGCAAATTTTGAGGACAACAACTGCATTGGGAAGTCTGTTGGGGTGGGAATATCTCTAAAAAATATGAGAGGACCTTCTTTTATTTTTGCAGTTCCTCTAACGAGCAATCCTGAAGTTGAAAAATATAGTTTCGAGGTAGATTTTAAGTTTTAATAAATGTTTAATCATTTTGGCTTTTATTTGTAAAATCTTTTATCGTTAATTCACTTATCAAAAGTAAACTTAAGTAGCCTAAATTATAAGCTGTGGGTTATTTAGTAAACAATAAATATAGTTTACTACCTGTCAACATAAATTTATCACAATTTTATTTATCTTTTATAATAAAAGTTTTGATCTGTAAAAATACTCACTAGAATGTTAAATAAGATTTATTGTGTTTCTTTGCCATCTTTCAAAATTAGTTTATCTTTTTTTAGCTTGTCATGAATCTTCTTGATTACTTCAGCTGATGTTTCAATCTTAGTCTTAGATCTATAAGACTTGATTTTTTTATCTATCAGCCTTCTCAGCTCTTTTCCGTACTCATTGCAGCGCTCATCGCCAAAATAGTCAATCCTTGCAGCCAATGAGCACTTGGCTGCGATATATCTGCACATCCTTCCCTGATTTTCTTTAAGGTAGTCCAGTTGATATAAAAGACCATATTTTGGCGTTCTTTTTTTCATCTTCAAGCTTATAAACAGTGCCTTCTCGGCTCCAAGGAGCTGCACCGTGGAAGACGGATAAAGACAGAGATTCAGCAATCCACCTGCCTTGTGTATAATTTTATAACACAATCCGTCTCCTAGAATCTCCCTAAGGTTGGGCGCTAGCATTTTCATCTTATCGGCAAGATAGCCTTCCAATCTCTCATAAAGTCTTTTCTTGGAATTTATCAATTGAACAGTCATGAAAAGAATGTCTCTGTCTTCATTTCTAATATCTTGGGCCATCTCCTTTAGCAACGATTTGACAAGCTCGGGCTTACCATGCTTCTCAAACTCTGAATTGAGTGAAATGTCATTGGGGTTCATTAAGATGTTTTCCAGAATTTCAGAATTGCTTTCTAATGTTTTTCCAAATTGTGGAAAGTACCAGCTAACCATTTTTGATATTTTCAGCTTCAAATTTTTTATTTCTTCTTCCAAGTTATCAACTGCGTATCCGGTCGAGATCGCCACATTGTCTTCCCTTTCCATATCATACTTTATGTTTTCTTTAGCAATAACATGCGATGCACTCAAGACCAGTTGCTTATTCATAGCCTTTTTTAGGATTTTCTTCAAATTTACCTTGATCCCTCTTGTTATGTTTGGACTATGCTTATGTTCAATATCTAATGCTTTCAGGACATTTCTAAGTGACTTATCACAATGCAATGTCTTAACACTGTTCAATTCTAAGAAATGCTTCAATTTAGGATGAATTTCGCCATTTGCCACAAGCTTAATCTGGTCGGTAATCTGTGTGCAGTCGTCAAAGCTGAGGGAGGAAATGTGGCTTGCCACTTGGGAAAGAACCATGTAGTCGCTAAAACTTGTTCCAGCAAGATTTTCAAAAGCCCTAAGTTCAAAGAGTTCATAGCCTTCAATGTGCTCAAACAGCAAATGCTCCATTTTTATAGTGGCTAAAATTTTTCAAAAAATAATAAAATTCTTATTTAAAAGTCTTTTTAATTTCTCTCAACATTTTTTAAGTATAAAACCACAATTTGTAGCGTATACTTAGAAAATGAAGTTACTTAGTTTTAGATTGGAATCACAGTCATATCCTGTCTAAAGCAATGCTTGTTAGTAATACTTGTTATATTTTGTTACATTCAAAATAGTAGTCATAATATTTACTTTATTCAAAATAATGGTCTTATTTCACTCAAAGCTAATGCAAATATTCCAGGATTATTTCTTAAATATTAAATAAATCAATATTAGCCCCGTAAATGTTCCATTTGCAAATCAAAAACCATGTGTTGACTATTTTTGGGACAGGTGGCACTGAACTACTCAAATCAACCGTTTCAGAACCAGAGTTAGAATTAGAAATACATGGGATTTACGGGGTAATTGAGTTCAATGATTCACAAAGCATAGTTGCTGTTACTGATGCAAAATTAGTGGGAGAAGTTGAGAACTCTGATGTTTTTGAGATCAAGAAGGTTGAGGTTTTCCTGATAAAAGGAAATTACAACTATCATCTGAAAAGGTCTATTCAAGACTTTTTTAGATTGCCAGGAATGTATTTCTCGCAATACCCACTTTACAAAAGAGCAAATATTAAATATGACAGTGTGTTCAGATTCAATGAGATACCGAGAAAAAATTTTTTAAAATTCTTCACCAGCAAAGGCTCTTCATCTTTGATGTTGGATTGTATTCAGGGATTTTACGGAAAGTTCCAAGATTTGACGTTGATTGCCAGGAGATGTCCTTCAAGAACCGGGGCTAGGTTCTTTTCTCGGGGAATCGACGATCATGGATTTCCTAGCAATTTTGTGGAAACCGAGCAAAAAATGAAAAATCAAAACTCTTACATCCAGATACGGGGCTCGATTCCTTTGAAATGGAGACATAAAATAGGCTATGCCTATACACCACCTATTGAAATAATAGATTCAAAAAAATTTACACTTTCTCATCAGCTCTTAGAAAAAATATACAAGAAAGACATAATTTACCTGAATTTGATACATGAAACAGGAAGTGAAGGGCCTCTATATGAGGCTTTCAATAAAGCACTTAGAAAAAACAGCTTAAACTTTTTCAACTACAATTTCAAGAAAAACATTTCCAAGAGAAACTTCCCATTTGATTTCAAAAAGTCAGGGTTTACAGGTAGTAAAATTGAACAGAAAGCCGTTATCAGAACCAACTGCATCGACTGTCTTGATAGGACAAATGCAATGCAATCTGAAATAGGCAAGCAGATTTTAAGTTTGCAATTGAAGGATACAGGGATCGATGACCAAGCATCAATCGAGAAATACACTGAAGCTCATCATAAACTGTATAAAGAATGTGGAAATATGCTTAGCATTCAGTATGCCGGAACAAAAGCGATGTCGTCTCATGCAATTGGAATAAATAGCGGCTCAATTAAAGGGGCCTTAGCTGATCTCTCTTTGGGTATAACAAGATACACTATAAACAGGATGGCGCATGGTTCTTTAAATGATTCATATGGAATCGTAACTGGTATAAGAACAAATGGTAAGGTTTTAACAGCCATATCCACGAAAATCATGTTGCTAAGATTATGCTTTTATTTTTCCCTGATTTTAGGCATTCTAGGAAAGAATGTAAAATATTTCAACACTCACAAAGTTTCTAAGGTATGCTTGATTTTGTTAATGATCTATTTTTTCCCTGTAGCAGTGCCTATAAACTATCCTAGAATCAATGAAAACGAAAAATAATGTTTTATGTAGCAACCCGCTAAGTGTCTCTCAATAAATTTTTAGATCACACTTTTAAAATAAAAGTTTTGCATTGCGTGCTGCAGAAATCTAATTCAAATTTATTTTAATGCTCATGGTTATTGATCAGGTGTTTTAACTTCTGTAAATCAGTGTGAATTTTAACCTGAGTAGAAAAGAATTCTAAATGCTATTGTAGGCTATTTTTCTAAATAATTGATACAGAATGAAATTTCTCGTAAAAGACTGTAGCTAATCGTTCAGATTTAGTCTTGCGACTAGGCAAAGAGGCATTAGAAAGTCACTTCCTTTAGTATTTATTGCAGTAGATCCTGAATAAAAATATTTTAGACTGTAAATCTTTGATTCTAAATTTGTAGCTAAAATGCCAAAGAAAATTGTTCAATCCAGTTGTTCTGATATACTTTAATTTAGATAAAATTTTAACTATGCAAGATTGAATGTCAAAAGAACATCAATAAAAGCATAGTTAATCTTGACTTTTCTTTTTTACTTTATTTCAAATTAATGACTTGTTTTGTTTATCCTGATGAGAAGAGTCTTTGTTTATTTTGTAATTAGAAAGATGAGCAGAAATATCATTGAGCTTTGAAGCATTTAGCACTGCTTTTAATCATTGCTCAATTTTTGGAGTGTTGAGAGACTGCTTCCTGCATCTGTTGCAGATTTAAGTTTTGACTATAAACTGATACATTTAATTATCTGCAATAATATGACACAAACTCAGATAGCCTTTTACAAAGCTAAGAAAGACAGGAGATTTGAAAAATGATTTTAATTACTCCTTTAATTTCAACCTGCAAATTATCATTGATCTGTAAATTATTTAAAAACATTTCAATTTATGTGCCCATGAGGGAGGAGAAAGAAATAAAGGAATGGATGGAGGAAATATTGTCTTCTAAGCTGGGAGATGAACCGTTGCAAACAATGTTAAGGGATGGAGTGCTTCTCTGTGATTTAATCAATACAATACTGAAATCAGATACGCGATTTAAAACAAAGTGCCCGAAAAGAAGCCAGCTTGAGTTTTTCCAGATGGAGAATATCGAATATTTTATTAATTACGCTAGGCTCTTGAATGTTCCGGATAGCGAGAATTTCCAGACTATTGATCTATTCGAAGGAAAGAACATGAGACAGGTGTATACCTGCATATACTCTCTGTCTAGAAACTTATTTAAGAACGGAAGATCTGACATCCGCGTCATTGGACCCAAACTGGTTGACAAGGTTTCCATCACATTTACGAAGGAGCAGCTTGATGAGGCCAGAAGAACAGTGAGCAGGCAGTATGGCTCTATCAATTATAAATGATTTATCATTTCTTTTTGTGGGGTCTTTTAAAATTTTCTGATTATCAGGCAAAAGGAACTTTTAATTCCAAAATTGAGATATTTTGTTGTAGAAAAAGTTCATTTCCAGATAATTTACAGAAAAAAACAGTAGTTAATTTAATAAATCATTCAAGTTCATTCGTCAGACATGTAAAAATGCTATATGCTAGTCTATCTAGCAGAAGTTCTGGCTAAATACAAATTTACATTTTTGTTGTTCAAATCCTAAATCTACAGTTCTTTTACATTTTTTCATATCTCAAACATTTAGAATTTTTAAAGACAGTAACGAATAAAATACAATTGTGGTGCTTTCAAAGCTCATAATGAATCGACTGAAAGAAAAAGCTAATGCTTTTAGCTGCAAAGTTTTGATTTCTGGATTATCTGAGTGGTAATAAAAAGCAGTCAAAATTACAAAAAACAGACAATCTGTCGAATATTTAAATTCATGGGTAATAATTTAATAATGATACTTAACATAATCTCTTTTTTGAATTAGATTGTAAAAAATGTCTATCAAGACAAGGCTTTAATCATAGATTTTGCTGCTATAAAATTTGCAGCAATTTGTATAACATCTCCTTTTGTATTGATTTATTTTAATAAACCTCCTGAACTTGCAAATATTTGTTTTATCTGTCACAACCCCTAAATGTCTTTTTTCTATTCAACAGATTTTCACAACAAATGCTATGGTTTCATGGCAAAATATTTATATTTAATCATGGTATTGTGCTTGGCTCTGCAACCTGGCAGCTAACGTGTGAAATTAAACATTTGTTTGGCAGTTTTTTGTTTGTTAACGAAATTAAGTAAACACAAAGTAAAGCAAAATAAAATATTGGGGTTAGATCAGTTACATAGAAAAGATATAATTGTAATATTATTGATTGGATAAAGAATACAATAAAAGAGATTAGAAAATATATAGTCCGAAGCAAAAGTTTATGACACACCCTTTTTTGCCTTTTTAAGGCTTATTACTGATTAAATAAATAAAGTAAAAAAATAAACTTGTTCAAAATTTTATAATCTACATATCTATATATTTACTTGTGATCCTTATTACCTGAATATTTTAAAATTGAAAAAATCGTATTTTTAAGTTTTGCAAAAGTTTACGACAGGTAGTAAAAAAACGTTTAATACTTAGTGTCTGACCCATTTTTGATCAAGATATTGAAAATTCTCTCTTTCATAGATAAAGAAAGGCTCTCAATAACTGCTTTGTCTATCTTCTCCTATTCAGAATCGATGACTTTCTGCAGTTGATCAATATTTGCAAATTGTCGACCTTTTGCGTATACTCGCCTTACCAGATCGCCCCAGAGGTTTTCTTTTGGGTTCAGATGAGGAGAATAAGGCGGCCAGTCAATTGTGGGAACTTGATGTGCAGCAAGCCAGTCTTTTTTAGACCCTGATACGTGTGGCCTGGCATTGTCTTGCTGAAAAACTGTATCAGGATTATTCCTGGAAGCAATAAAAGGAAGCAAATGACTCGCTAGCACACTCTGGTACTTGCCACTGTCAATGCTTCCTTCTATGAATGTGATTTCTGATGCTTCAAAAAAATCAAAGCAGGCCCAGATCATTACTCCACCTCCACCCATGGCCCTACGAGAAAGAGCAGGTGCATCTTCGCCAAGAGAATGCCAGTAATGGTCATATCCATCTGGCCCATCAAGATTGAATTTTTTCTCATCGGACCAGATGACATATTTCCACTTTTCGCCAAGGTCCATATACCTCTTGGCGAAATCGATTCTCTTAGCTTTGTGGAAATCACTCAGCACAGGCTTCCGTTTTAACTTGAGTCTTTTAAGATCATAAATAACTCTTAAAATTGTGTCCTTGGAAGATCCTATGCCGAGCTTAGCCTTGATCTGGTTTGCGGTTATGATTTTTTTTCGATCCTTAATAATAGCCTTGCTTTTCATAGGAGAAACAGTACAAGGGCGATCAGAGCGAGGTGCTGTACCATAATTGGTACCCTGTCTGAGGTAGGACGAAATCACTCCCCTAGATCTATCAATTTTTAGGGAAATATATGAAATTGATTTTCCCTCCCCAAACAAGGCTTCAATTTGCCCCTTCTCATACTCGGTAAGTGTTGTTCCTTTGCCCATTATAGGGTGTAATTCTGAAAGGACAAAACGTAATTTTTGCACGTATAGGCCTACCTGTCGTAAACTTTTGCAACACCTAAAAAT
>Ga0308169_10000660_pt1 | contig 46873 bp, 47 predicted proteins | sample PhyBR1_2_FD_202139 | JGI IMG/M metagenome (GOLD analysis project Ga0308169, IMG submission 202139) | Phyllosphere microbial communities from UC Gill Tract Community Farm, Albany, California, United States - DLSLSB.R1 | ecosystem: Host-associated > Plants > Phyllosphere > Unclassified | place... | reverse complement strand
ATGTTGAGAAATTTCTTTAGGGCCCCAGCCTGACGTTTCCGGCGCCTCAGCCTGACGTCCGGCTGCGGTGTACTTCAGTTCACGCTCAGAGTTTCCGTCCGCAGTAGAGCCACCTGATCGGATTCTGCGGAGTACCCGATGAACGGGTGCGCGGGGGTGCGAAAACCGACTATTTAAGCACAACGGTTTCCAAACCTGATATCTGGTCGATTTCAATTTCACCCCTGCGGTAAGGCGTTTACCCTGTCGGCGTGCCCGTCCGCGCGACGACCCATTTATGTGCTCTGGAGGTGCGCCGCGGTCAACTGGATGTCTCCGGCAGGTAGGGCAGCGCGGAGCTGGGAAGTGTGCCAGGTTCTCAGGGCAGGGCGGGATCGGCTGCGAAAGCGCCCGACGCGCGTCCGATGGCCCATATGCTGAGGGCTACTCCGGCGATGACAGCTCCGGCGATGCAGACCGCTACCCACCCGTCGGCGGTGTACAGCGCCGAGCCGGCAGCGGATCCGATGGCACCGGCGACGAAGTTGGTAAACACGAAAGCGCTGTTGGCGCGGCTGCGTGCTTCAGGTGCAACCTCAAACAGGCGAACCTGGTTGAGGAGGTTCTGCCCTTGCACCGCGACGTCCAGCAGAATGACGGCGATCAGTAAACCGATCAATGACTGGCCTGCGTAGCCGGCGATCACCCACGCTGCGAGAGCCGCTAGCCAGGCGATACCAGTGGCGGGGATGGACCAGCCCCGGTCGGAAAGACGGCCCGCACGCTGCGCAGCGAGGGCCCCGATGAGGCCTGCGAGGCCCACGAGTCCGATCTGGGTCACGGTGAGGGAAATCGGGGCTGCGGAGAGTTGAAAGGTCAGGACGGTCCAAAACATGGTGAAGCCCGCAAACCCGCAGGCTCCGAGAGCGAGAGTCCAACGCACGGCCCGGTGGCGGCCCACCACGGCAAACACCGAAGCGATCAAAGCCGGATAGGGCAGAGACGTTTTGCCGGGCACTTCCGGGAGCACCCGCCAGAGCACGAATGCCATAACGGCGGTTACCGCTGCGGCGGCGACAAAGATTGCCCGCCAGCCGCCGGCCCCGGCGACGAGGCCGGAGACGGTGCGCGAGACGAGTATCCCGATCAGAAGGCCGGAGGCCACGATCCCGACCATGCGGCCGCGCACGGCATCATCGGCGAGATCCCCGGTCAGCGGTGTGAGCAGCTGACCGGACACGGTTGTCACGCCGATCGCCGCAGAAGTAACCAAAAAAACTCCGTACCCCGGGGTTAGCGCGGCGCCCAGCAGGGCTACCGCAGAAAGGGCCATGAGGGCGGGAATCAATCGTGAGCGTCGCAGGACGTCCCCCAGGGGAACAAGCAGCAACACCCCGAGGGCGTACCCGACCTGTGTAAGGGTGACGATCAGCCCAGCACCTGACGCGGTGACCTCAAAGTCACGGCCGATCAACTCCAGCAGTGGCTGGGCCCAATAGAGGTTACCGACCGCGGCACCGCCGGCGACCGCGAACAGCACGGCCAGGCCTTTGGTCATCCGTACGGCTTGCTTAGAAGCAGACGCTCTCATGCCCATAAGGTGCTCTCAGCTTTCGTTTCGGCGGGTCGTTTTTTGCTTAGACGGGGAAATTCACGCCCTCCTGCAGGCCAGAAAAGGATGGACGACCTGTTTGTTCTGGCATCTCATCCGGACGAGCGTTCGGGCGGCCAGGCAACCTGTGGCTTTCCAGGGCCAAATGCTGCGGTGGCAGGTCCCGCAAGCAGGGGAGAGGATCTCACTAGGCTTAGCCTGGCCCGGTTGGTAGCAGATCCTCTCCCTGCTGGCCCATAGGTATGGGGCGGGACGAGGTTCGGAAATACCCTCTACTTGCCGCTGTAGACAGGGAATGCGGCGTGCTGCCCGTAGTCCTTCTCATCCAGATGCCGGAGGGTCCTTATGTCCGCGTCGTTAATCACGAAGTCGAGCTGCGCGTTGCTGCGCATGTGCTCCGGGTTCGCAGTCTTCGGTAGTGAGACGGTGCCAAGTTGGATTGTGTACCGGATGCAAAGCTGGGGCACGCTCACACCGTACCTGTCCGCGATCGCCGCCACGTCCTTGTTGTTGAGGATTGCGCCGTGGGCGATCGGTGAGTATGCCTCTACGAGAATGTCGTTTTCCTCGCAGTAGGCGAGCAGTTCCGACGGTGTGTTTCCGGCGTGAACGAGGATCTGGTTCACGTGCGGGGTCACCGTGCCGTGCTCGATGATGTTGTCCAGGTCGGCGGGCAGGAAGTTCGAAACTCCGATCGCACGGAGTTTCCCTGCCTTATAGGCCTCTTCCAGCGCCTTCCACGCGGCGCGGTTGCCCTCGGAGTAGTCGCCGCCGCGGAAGTCATTCCACGGCTGCGGGGCATGGATGAGCATGAGGTCGATGTAGTCCAGGCCCATCGTCGCGAGCGAACCGTTGATCGCGGCTACGGCGTCGTCGTAGTCCTTGACCTCGGCGGCGAGCTTCGTGGAGACAAACAGGTCATCGCGGGCAACCCCACTCGTGCGAACGCCCTCACCGACGCCGCGCTCGTTTCCGTAGGCCTGCGCCGTGTCGATGTTTCGGTACCCAATCTCAATGGCAGAGCGCACGGCGTCTGCTGCTTTGTCATCGTCAATGAACCATGTTCCCAGACCGAGCTTCGGGACGGTCACATCGTTTGCGAGGGTGTATGTCTCGTTCAGGATGCTCATGCTTTCTCCCCGTTCTTCGGCAGTTTGCCGTATTCGTTGTCGTTAACCGGTTCAAGCCATTCGTTGCTTACGCTCTCGCCGGGGGTGATGAAGGCGACGTGGGAGAACCACGAGTCAGCCTTAGCGCCGTGCCAGTGCTTGGTGCCTGCAGGGATTCGGATCACGCTGCCCGGTTCCATGCTCGCGGGCTCCTCGCCCTCGGCCTGATACCAGCCGGACCCTGCGGTGCACATCAGTACCTGGTCACCGCCGCCGGCGCTGCCGTGATGGATGTGCCAGTTGTTGCGGCAGCCCGGCTCGAACGTGATGTTGCTGACCGGGACGCTTCCGTCGGCCAAGAGAGCGTTGTAGCTCTGGCCCGTGAAGTACTCGGCGTAGGCGTCGTTGGTCTGACCCAGGGGGAAGATCTGGTCGAATCCGTTGTTCGTCATCATGTTTTCCTGTTCTCTCTTTCGGTGGTCAATCGGTTTCCACGGGCGGGGCCGCTTAGGCGGTGTTTCGGCTATGGTGGGCTCGCGGTCGCAGCAACAGGGCTGCGAAAACTGTAATTAAGGTGACGGCGGCTGCGGTGAGCAGGCTTGCGGCCCGACCGGCGGAAAAAGTTCCGGCGTTCAGCAGCAGCCCGAACACGGCGATGGCTAGTGCGCCGCCGATCTGCCGGCTGGTGTTAAACACGCCTGAGGCGACGCCCCCGCGACGGGCGGGGACGCTGTCTAGCAGGATAGCCGTTGTCGGCGGGCTGACGAAGGGGCCAGCAAGGCCTGCCATGAGCATGAGGGAAGCGACCACCCACAACGGAGCGTCGGGGAGGAAGGCGAGGGCGATCAGCCCAGCGGTCATGGTAAGCAAGCCGACGACGATGAGCGTCTTGGGACCGAAGCGCTGCCCTATCCGGGGCGTAAACGGGGTAAGCGTGAGGCCAATGAGCATCATGGGCAGGAACACGAGGCCGGTTCCAAGCGAGGTCAGCCCGCGTTCCTCTTGCAGGTCCAGGCTCATCACGAACGGGAGCCCGTAATAGCCGACCATGAATGCGAAGCCGATCAGGACGCTGACAGCAGCGTTCCGCGACCGAAAAAGGTCTGGCGGCACCATCGGGTGCGCGGCGCGGTATTCGGTAACGAGGAACGCAACGCTCGCGAGGGCCGCGACGACAAGGGAGATAACGACCTGAGGGGCGGCGAAGCCGGACTCCCCGGCCTCGATGACGCCGAAGGTAAGCCCGGCCATCGCCAGAATTGCAGTGATCTGGCCCCACCAGTCAATCGGGACACGGTGCGTACCCGTGACGGCGGTGCGGGCGATCAGCACCATCGCAGCGGCGCCGACAGGGACGTTGACGTAGAAGATCAGCCGCCAGTCGATCATGGTGAGCATTCCACCGAGTACGGGACCTGCGGAGGACGCGACCGCTCCACCCATCGCCCAGATGGCCACGGCGCGGGTCCGGCGCACCGGGTCCGGGTTGGCGTGGTTGAGCAGCGCCATTGAGGACGGCATCATGGCAGCTGCCGCGCTGCCTTGGACGAACCGGGCGGCGACCAAGGCAGTCATCGACGGCGCGACCCCACATGCGACGGACGCGAGGACAAAGAGGACCATGCCCCATGCCAGCACCCGTTTTGCGCCGATGCGGTCGGTTACGGACCCGCAGGTAAGCAGCAGGGCGGCGAACATGAGGGTGTAGCCATCGATGATCCACTGCAGGCCGCCAATCCCTCCGCCGAATTCCCGTCGGATGGATGGCAGGGCAACGTTGACGATCACGGCGTCGAGGGTGATCACGAAGAACACCAAGGTGACGGCGACGAGCGTCACAATGGGGCGGTTCGACGTGACAGCCGAACCCGTCGAGGAAGGTTTGCTCCCTTCTTTAACGCGCCTCACGGGTACTGGTTCTTCGTTTTTCGTGATCGGCATACCGGCATCACTCCGCGTCGAGGGCACGCGGCATGACTTCCACGGTCGCGGCCTTCGGGCCGGCAGCCAGCATGGGCGGGAGGTAGGGGCTGTCCCCGTACTTCGCCTGGTACGCAGCGTCGATACGGTCGTTCAACCCCTGGTCGGTCACCGGGGCGAACGCTACTTCGTACTCTTGAGAGGCTGCGTCGATCTTTCCCGCCTTTCGGGCAATAGCAGACCGGTACCAGCGGCTGCTTGTGCCGTTCCATGCCCGGACGAACAAGCGGCCCTCCACCACGACCGACCAAATCCAGGTGGGCGTGCCGGTGGTCTTCCCATCCGGGCGGAAGGGGGCGATATGAAAATCATCGCTAGCGGCGATCTTCCCGATGGTTTCGGGCGGCCATGCGGTCATGCTGTTGTTTCCTTTTCGATGATGCTCTTCAGCACCGCGGTCGAACCCATGCCGTTGGGCCAGCCGGAGTAGAACGCCAAGTGCAGAAGAGCCTCCTTCAGTTCGTCGTCACTAACACCGTTCTGGCGGGCGAAGGCGAGGTGAAATTGCAGCTGGTCTGTTTTCCCCAGCGCGGTCAGCGCGGAGATGGTGACGAGGCTGCGGTCCCGCTTGGACAGCCCCTCGCGCTCCCAAACTTCATCGAAAAGGACCCTGTCGGTGTAATGAACCATTCCGGGGGCGAAGTCGCCCAAGGCATTCCGGGCTCCAGTCCAGCCAGTTGTCTCGGTGTTCTCGGTGTTTTCGGCCATCGTGTTCTCCTCGTGTCAGGATCTGCCGGACACTTCTATGGAACGCTCTGTACGCTGGCGGAGGGAGTCTCTGTCGAGGGGTGTACTGGCAAGGTATCCCTCGCGTGGGCCGGGAGGCGTAGCGTTCAAGGCATGGATAACAGGAATGAAGTGCGCGCGTTCCTCATGTCCCGGCGGGCCAAGATCACTCCTGTCCAGGCTGGGTTGCAGACGTCCGGGAGCCGACGGGTCACGGGGCTGAGGCGCAACGAGGTTGCGATGCTGGCTGACGTGAGCGTTGAGTACTACGCAAAGATCGAGCGCGGTAACCTCTCCGGCGTCTCCGACGGCGTCCTCGAAGCTGTCGCCCGCGCCCTGCAGCTCGATGACGCTGAACGGGAGCATCTGTTCGATCTCGCCCGGATTGCCCACGGTGCTTCGGAACCAGTACGGCGGCGCAAGCCCAAGATGTGGGTGCCCCGGCCAAGCCTTTTGCGCGCCCTCGATGTCATCACCTACGGGCCGGCGTTCGTGCGTAACGGCCGCATGGACATCCTCGCCACCAACCCGCTGGGGGCAGCCTTCTACGATTACGTCTTTGACGGGCCGGGGCAAGGAAACCTTGCCCGGTTCAATTTCCTCGACGAACGCTCCCATGATTTCTATCCCGATTGGGAGGCTGCAGCCGACATCAGCGTGGCGATCCTGCGTACAGAAGCGGGCCGCGACCCACGCGATAAGCAACTCCACGATCTCATCGGTGAACTCTCCACGCGTTCGGACGCTTTCCGCACCCGCTGGGGCGCTCACAATGTCCGTCGGCATGGTGCAGGAACGAAAAGCTTCCACCACCATGTGGTTGGTGACCTGAGGCTGAGCTACGAGGGGCTGGAACTAACCGCAGAACCTGGTCTCTCGTTCCTTATTTACACAGCAGAGCCGGGCTCGGAAAGCCAAGAGCGCCTCAACCTTCTGGCGAGTTGGGCTGCGACGGCTCACCACGGCAGGGTGGACCCCCGCCGCGCTGGAGTGGATCTCAACACCGCCGGGAAACATCCACAAGACACGGTGGGGACGAAGGGCTCGCCGGAAGGGCGGCATCGACAAGCAGGGCAAACCCAACAAGAGGAGACACTCATGCCCGAACGCACAGCAGTCATAGCCAGCGCCTCCGGTCTGCACGCCCGACCCGCAGCAATCTTCACCGAAGCTGCCAGCCGCCTGGATATCGACGTGACCATCGCCCGCCACGGCACCCCCACTGACGAGGCGATGGACGCCGCAAGCATCCTGTCCCTCATGAGCCTCGGCGCCAAAAAAGGGGACACCATCGTGCTCCGCGCCGAAGGCCCAGGCGCCGAAGACGCCCTCGAACGCTTGGCCGCGCTAATCGAGACAGACCTCGACGCCAACTAATCACAGTCCTCGCCGTGCCGGGCAAAAGGGTGGCATCGGCGTCCTAACAGGACGGCGCCACCCTTTTGCTGCGGCAGTCGCAGGTCGAGTACACCGTCGCGTCAGAGTAGCGCCGAATTCCGTCTTACTGACACTGGCTCGTGACGTTCTCAGAGTCCACCCTGACGGTCGCAGATACTTAGACAAGCCTCGACAGCCATATACCGAGCTACAGACCAAGCGAAATTGGCCACCTATCGGACCGTCAATGTCGTCAGTCAGGTCGCAGGAGAGAGACGCCGAATGATGGGCGTCCGCGGGTATCGGCGAACATACCAAAGGTCCACCAACAGTCCATATCGTGGCTTCTCAGACACCCTCACGTCAGATATGGGTGTAGTACAAACTTGCTTCTTGACCGTGCTGGCTGCCGGAGTCGTGGGCAAATTGGCGGTGATTCCTGCTTCAAGGCCTATGCCAAACGAAAGCAGACTGTTAGGCGGCGGGGTTCGAACACTGAAGAACATCACTGGCTGGAAAGACGCGGAAACGGTACTGGGGCCCGGGGCCTGGCCCTCATTTGAAACAAACATAGCTTGACTCCTCACGTCCGCGAACATGCTCGTTTGGCTGCACCGTACGGAAAAGCCAGGAGATATGGCATGCCTCCTCCCGGTGTTCATCAGTGGACGAAACCCAGTTTCTATGGCTTCCAGAGACCTGGCAGCAACAACCGGCGGTCTTCAGGTCGGGGTGGAATCATCACCATGGTTTCCACACACTTGGGTTCGCCCAGTTTCCCGGAGGTGACCAGTTCGTGGCGTCACTTCGGTTTTGCAGTCCTCCCGTGGCCCCTCCGAGGGTTGTTGTGGGGCACAAATGCAAATGAGACCCTCGTGCCATACGAAACACATTTATTGGCGTCCGAGATCGTCATCGATCACCTTCAGGATCTTGATCTGGGCACGAGGGACGTTAGGGCGATGCTGGATGAGTTGGCTGACTTTACGGCACTGACTCTTTCTGATCCTGCCGTTGTCTTCTGCGGCACGGCGGAAGAAACCCACGAGGATCGCCAGCAGCGAAAAGGGTGCCCTCCGTCTCGATGAAGTCCAGTACTCGGGGGGCGGGTTCGAGCCTCTCGGTCGCTTCAAGCCCATCACGGAGGTTATGTGAACCTGCGCAACTGGGCCAGTGGTCAGGAAGGCTTCAAGGCGGTCCCAAGGGCAGTGCTTGCCAGACGGCGTCTTGGTTTGTTCCAGTCGGCGCCGATGCCAGAGCCGATTATTCGGTCGCGGCATGGCTTTTCCGGGGTGGTCTGGCAGACCACTGTTCATCCTGCCCTTCCGAGAACCAGATGCATCGGGTTGCATTGATGGTGGAACGAGAGGACTGACATGACAGAGAAAACGATCGCCCTGAACAACGGGGTGAAAATACCGGCTTTGGGGCTTGGGGTACTGCAGAGCCAAGGCGGCGAGGCGACGTCTGCAGTGTCGACGGCGTTGAAGTCGGGATACCGGCTCGTTGATACAGCGGCGGCTTACTTCAATGAGCGCGAAGTCGGTCAAGGCATCCGTGAGTCGGGAGTGGACCGCGGAGATATTTTCCTCACCACCAAGCTGTGGATGACTGACTACGGATTCGACAGCACGCTGCGAGCTTTCGACACCAGCATCGCGAAGCTCGGTGTAGATTACCTCGATCTGTACTTGCTGCACTGGCCTTGGCCTGCGAACTTTAGCCAGACCATCGCCGCTTACAAGGCAGCCGAACGGCTGCTTGCCGAGGGACGGGTTCGTGCCCTCGGGGTGGCGAACTTCAAACCCGATCACTTGAAGGCTCTCCGGGCTCAGTCGGACGTGGTTCCGGCGGTGAACCAGGTCGAGCTGCACCCGAACTTCCAACAACCAGCCCTGGTCGCCCTTCACCGAGAGCTCGGCATCCTGACCCAGGCGTGGTCGCCGATCGGCGGCGTCTACGGGTGGGCGGGCGAAAACGGTGCTGTCCCGCCGCTGCAGAATGAGACCATCCAGGTAATCGCCGAGGCGCACGGGAAGACCCCTGCCCAGGTGATCCTGCGCTGGCATCTGCAGGAGGGGCGCAGCGCCATCCCCAAGTCGGTGAATCCGCGGCGGATCGCGGAGAACTTCGACGTGTTCGACTTCGAACTGACTGCCGGGGACATGGCTGCCATCGCCAACCTCGACACTGGCCGTCGGGGTGCGATTGATCCCGACAACGCAACCTCTGAGGTCATTGATCTCACCATTGACGCGGCCTGAGATGTCGTCCGAGGAGATCAGCGGCTTTCTTACCTCGCGGCGTGCCCGGATCAGCCCCGAGCAGGCGGGCGTGCCGGTTTTCGCCGGCAACCGGCGTGTCCCTGGCTTGCGGAGGGAAGAAGTCGCCCACCTTGCGGGCGTCAGCACCGACTACTACTCGAAACTGGAACGCGGGAACACGCGGGGCGCATCTTTAGAGGTGCTTGATGCCATCGCACGCGCCCTGCAGCTGGATGACACCGAGCGGGAGCATCTCATGAACCTCGTTGAGATCACCGCGTCGCCGCAACGACGAAAATCCCGTCCCAAGAGCCGAACGGTGGTCGCCCCGGAAACCCAGGCGGTGCTCGATGCCATCACCGTTCCCGCGCTGGTGCAAAACGCCCGGTTGGACTTCGTCGCAGTCAACCGTCTGGGAGCCGCTTTGTATGGTCTGCACTATCCGGTCAAGAGCGGCCCGCTGTTCAACGCCGCGAGGTTCCAATTCCTCGACAGCCGGGCCCAGGACTTCTTCATCGACTTCGAGCGAGCCAAAAGAAATGCCGTCGCTTTGCTGCATCAAGCGGCAGGGCGGGACCCGTTTGACGAGGAACTCATCAGGCTCGTCGGCCAACTTTCCACACAGAGCCCGGAATTCCGGGCGCTCTGGGCATCCCACGACGTCATCCGCTACCAGCGCGGCATTAAGAGATACCGGCACCCGGACGTGGGTGACCTCGCGTTCGGTTACGAGTCCTTCAACCTCACCACCGAACCCGGCCTGACCATGCTCGTCTACACGATCGAACCGCACTCTCCCACGGCCGGACGGATGACGCTTCTCGGCGCCTGGGCCCAGACCCCCGTCACCGCCTACAGCACCGACGCAGACCCCGCGATGCACGCGGCCCCCGACGGCCCATCGCGATCACCTTTCTTACAGGAGGACCGATGAACAATTTAATGACACTGAACAACGGCGTACGCATGCCCTCCCTCGGCTACGGCGTCTTTCAGAGCGCACCGGAAGAAACCGCAGTGGCAGTCGAAACAGCCCTAACCGCCGGCTACCGGCATATCGATACGGCTGCAGGCTACGGAAATGAACGCGAGGTCGGGGAGGGCATACGCCGCTCCGGCGTCGACCGGGATGAGGTTTTCATCGAAACCAAGGTCTGGGTCAGCGACTACGGCTACAACCAAACGCTGCACGCCTTCGAGAAAAGCTCGGCGAAGCTCGGCGTCACGCAGATCGACCTGCTCATCCTGCACCAGCCCATGCCGCAACACTTTGAGCGCACTCTCGAGGCCTACGGGGCCCTTGAGCTCCTCCTCGCAGACGGACGCGTGCGGTCCATTGGCGTCAGCAACTTCATGCCGCATCACTTGGCGGCGTTGCGCGAGCAAACCAATGTGGTCCCAGCGGTCAACCAGGTGGAACTGCACCCGTATTTCACCCAGCCCGCCGTGCAGCGTGCCAATACCGAACTTGGAATTGTCACGCAGGCTTGGTCACCGATCGGCGGCATCACCTTCTACCCCGGATGGGGAGACAACCGCGCGAGCGTTCTAGAGGATCCCACAATTGGCCGTATCGCCAAAGCACACGGGAAGACCCCTGCCCAGGTCATGCTGCGCTGGCACCTACAACAGGGCCGGTCCGTGATTCCCAAGTCAACAAACCCAGAACGGATCGCGCAGAACATTGATGTGTTCGACTTCACGCTCGCCGCTGCAGAACTGGATGCCATCGGCGCGCTTGACCGCGGCGTGCGCGGCGGACCGGATCCCGACGACGTCGACCCCTCAACGTGGGACCTCGAGATCCCGGAACCCTGATCGCGCACTTTAGACGAAAGGAAATACTATGCACACACGAACTCTCGGCGGCAGCCTTGAAGTGTCCGCTATAGGTTTGGGCTGTATGGGGATGTCCCAAAGTTACGGACCCAACCCCGGGGACCGTGCTGAAATGGTCCGCGTCCTGCGGACAGCACTGGACTCAGGCGTCACATTCTTCGATACGGCCGAAGTGTACGGGCCCTACGCTAATGAGGACCTCGTCGGGGAAGCCCTGGAACCCGTGCGTGACCAGGTGGTCATCGCGACGAAGTTCGGGTGGCAAATCGAGAGCGGCAAAAGCATCGGCCTCAATAGCCGTCCAGAACAGATCCGGCGGGTCGCCGAGGAATCGCTCAAACGCTTGCGTACCGACGTCATTGACCTGTTCTACCAGCATCGCGTCGACCCCTCGGTGCCCATCGAGGACGTCGCCGGGACGGTCGGAGAACTCGTCCAGGAAGGAAAGGTCAGACACTTCGGTCTTTCCGAGGCATCAGCGGCGACCATCCGGCGCGCTCACACGGCGTTTCCTGTCACTGCCGTTCAGAGCGAATACTCGTTGTGGACGCGAGATCCAGAGCCCGAGGTGCTCCCCACGTTGTGGGAGCTGGGAATCGGGTTTGTTCCTTTCAGCCCGCTTGGCAAGGGCTTTCTCACCGGCACGGTCGGCGCCACGACAACGTTCGGCGGAGCAGACATCCGGTCCAGCATCCCTCGATTCCAACAACAGAACCGAATCGCCAACAGGGCTTTAGTCGAAGCCATCGCTGAACTTGCGCGCAGCAAAGAGTCCACGCCAGGGCAAATCGCCCTCGCCTGGCTACTCGCCCAGAATCCGGGAATCGTCCCGATTCCCGGAACCCGTCGGTCGCCGCGGATCGAAGAAAATTCGTCCTCAACGACGGTGGCGCTGTCAGCCGACAACCTTCACGATCTCGACTCCCTCGCCAAACGCCTGGGCGTCGCCGGAGATCGTTACAACCCCCAGCACCTTGCACTCGTGGGACGTTAGCAATTCGAACGTGGGACGAAACAGCGGATTAGGCGAACGGCTGAAGCACTCCGACGCTGGACCGCTTCGTCAAACCTCGGCGAAGAGCACCAATTCGACAAAGGCTCTCAATACGGTGCGAAGACTCCGCGCTGACGGAGGGGTCAAAAAGTAATGAGCCCGTTGTCTTGCCCATTGCTGCACCTCTTGAAGTCAAACTCATCTGGCCCGAGCTCCCTCAGCAGCGGTCGCGGTGGCCACCACGAGAATTACCCCGCTAGTGGCCCCAAACCGAGATCGCGCTGAACCGCAGAACCAAGTCCATTGTTTCCGGCGACTTGCGCCAAAGCTCCATCCGGCTCGCTGAACGGTGACGGCCCTGCCGCGGCTGCAGTGCATCCAAGTTCTCCACAATTACGGGGGCCGCAGCCTTCCGTGCGGCGAATGTGGACGCAAAGGATCAATGCGGCCATGTAACTGTATCCGTCGCCTATGCTGTCCGCGCTCGTGGCTTTGATCGAGCAGATGATGATGCTTTGCGGCGACGGATGCGATGATAGGGCCCCTCGGAACGGGTGCGACCCGTCCGTCTCCCAGGAACAGTCAGACGCTTGTCCGGTCCACGAGGACACGCAGGGTGAGGCGCCCCGCCCACGGGTCCATGGGTGTATGGCTTTCACCGCCGAAAGGGTGGACGGCCAGGCGCCAATGGAGGTATGCGAAGGGGCCGCGACAGAACGTGCCGGAAGCCATACTCCGGCCTCACGACATATGTCAGGGCCGAGATTAAATGCAGGGGAGGCCGCGTCCCATGCCGGGTCATAGTTCAGGTAAAGCGGTATCGAGGCCAAGGGTGCAGGGTGCAGCGACGTCATGCCCCCTTCAACGACACCATCCGGGCCTTGGTGCGACTCGGTGCCCGGCACCCCAACAGGGACAAGCGTGCGCGGGTCGCGGAGCAGCCCCTGGTGATGAAAACCCGGAGGTCCCCCGTGCTGGGGGTCACGGTCGATGGAGGTACCGGAAGGGACTCCCTCGCGGGTTCCCTCCGACTTAGGGTTGAATGCATGGATAACAGAGCTGAAGTGCGTGAGTTCCTAATTTCTCGCCGCGCGAAGGTGGATCCGAAAGAAGTCGGCCTACCCGAAGGGACAAACAGGCGGGTGGCAGGCCTGCGGCGCAGCGAGGTCGCCACCCTCGCTGGAGTGAGCGTTGAGTACTACACCAAACTGGAGCGCGGCGCGATCAGCGGTGCGTCCCCGGAGGTGCTGCACGCCGTCGCGAAGGCGCTGCGGCTGAACGATGCGGAACGCGCGCACCTTTTCGACCTCGCCCACGCGGCCAGCCCGGTCGCGCGGCCGCCGCGGAGGCGGAACCCGAAGTCCTGGACACCGCACCCGAGTCTGCAGTGGACACTAGACGCTATCACCGTCGGGCCGGCGTTCGTGCGGAACGGTCGGATGGACCTGCTCGCGGCCAATGCGCTGGGCCGTGCTTTTTACCAAGACGCTTACGACATGCCAGGGCAGCTACCGAACATCGCCCGGTTCACCTTCCTGGACCCGCGTGCATTCACCTTCTATCCCGACTGGGATTCCTTCGCGGAAATCACGGTTTCGATCCTGCGAACCGAGGCGGGACGCGATCGGCACAACAAGGAGCTGCACGACTTGATCGGGGAGCTCTCAACGCGGAACGAGGAGTTCCGCCGGTTGTGGGGGGCGCACGACGTCCGTCACCACGGCACCGGGTTCAAGACCTTCCACCACTCGGTCGTCGGCGAGATGACGCTGGCCTACGAAGGTATGGAGATGGAGTCGGAACCGGGCCTGACCCTGACCATCTACGCCGCAGAGCCAGGATCGCCATCGGCCGAGCGGATGCAGCTGCTGGCCTCTTGGGCGGCCAGCGCGGATCCCGGGGCGCAGGACACCTACGAACTGCCGAACGCGGCCCAGGACGGTAAGCCGTCCAAGCCTCGCGGCTGACAGGGACCCCGGTCCGAGAAAGAGCCAGCACTGATGAAGATTATCCTGAACATTGACGGTCATGTCGTCACCGGCGAGCTTTATAACAACCCCGTCGCCGACCAAGTCGCCGAGCTGCTGCCGTTGGATACCGAGTTCGACGACTTCCACGATCAGGAGAAGCTAACACGGTTGCCCGGGACACTGGACGTGTCCGGGGTGCCGCGCTCAGACGAGCCGCAACCGGGAGAGATCGGCTACTACGCCCCCGGATCCGCCCTGGTGCTCTACTACGCCAGCCCAGGCCGCTGGCCTGGACTCGTGCGAATCGGACGCTTCGACCTGCCACCCGACCGGCTCCGGGCGCTACCCGACAAAACGCGGATCGCCATCACGGCCACAGAGCAGTAGCGCAGCGGCCGCTCCGTGTCTCTCCTAGGCACAAGTACAGAACAAATGCCCGTCTCGCTGGATGAGAGACGAGGCATAGTCGAGTCTGAAGCGGGGTGGGAATCAGACCTCGACCACGCCGGAGCATTCCCGGCCGTCCCTCACCCCGGCAGCGAGGACGCGGATCAGTAGCTGCGGCCGCGGCGAGGCTGCCATCGTGCTCACCATTCATGTGGCCGGTCTTATCCGTGGGAGAGGGGCCCGGCTGATGGAGGTACTCAGAGGGACTCCCGCCCGTGCCGGCGGCTGCATAGCGTTGGGGTGTGGACGGCGTTACGCCGAGGGCCCCACCCGCTAAACGGCCGAAGGCCCAGCGCGGTCGCGCACCGTTCCACTGCCCTCGAAGCCTGACGGAAGGACCCCTCATGAGCACTATCGCGATTATTGGAGCAGGCCCCGGACTGGGGCGGGCCACCGCCCGCCGCTTCGGGCGGGACGGGTTCTCCGTCGCTCTGATCTCCCGCACCCAGGCCAACGTCGACCGACTGGCCGCCGAGCTGACAGCCGAGGACATCGTGGCCCGCGGCTACGCGGCCGACGTCCGTGACCCCGAGGCCCTGCGGTCGGCCTTGGACGCCGCGGCATCGGACCTCGGCCCGATCGAGGTCCTGCAGTACAGCCCGGTCCCGGCCAAGGGGTTCATGAAGCCCGTACTGGAGACCACCGCGGAGGACCTCATCGGCCCCGTCGAGCAGTCAGTGTACGGACCTGTGACCGCCGTCCAGCACCTCCTGCCCGGTCTGCGCGAGCTCGGACGGGGGACGATCCTGTTCATCAACGGCTCCAGCGCCGTGGCCCCGAACGGGAACGTGACCGGCACGTCGGTCGCCTTCGCCGGGGAGAGCGCCTACGCCCGGATGCTCCACGACGCCCTCGCACCCGAAGGGATCCACGTCGCCCAGCTGATCATCCCCCGCGGCATCGGCGCCGGCGAGGCCGACCACGAACCCGTTGCCCTGGCCGAGCGGATCTTCTCCCTGCACCGCGACGGAGGCGTGTTCCGGTCCTTCGTGGGTGAGTGAGGGGAGCGAATAAACGCGTCCCCCGCGGGCCGTCGCCGCCATCACCCGCTGCGCCCTGCCCGCGGGCACGACCGCACGAGCGCTTCCGCGCAGCCCAGCACCGCCATATCTAACCACCCACGAGAGGAAAACCCTTGAAGACTGTCCCCTTCGGAACCACCGACCTGAAGGTGCCCAACGTCGTCGCAGGCATGATGCGCATCGCCGGCGACTCCGACGACCAGATCCGTGCCCTCTACACAGCCTCCAGGGAGGCCGGGATCGACTTCTTCGATCACGCCGATCTGTACGGGTTCAAGCACCCCGGCGGCGGCTTCCACCTGTGTGAGCGCCGCTTCGCCGAAGCCCTGCGGCTGAGCCCATCCGAGCGCGAGAAGATCGTCCTCCAGACCAAGACCAGCATCGTCGATGACCCTTGGGGCTACGACCAGTCCTACGAGCACATTGTGTCCTCGGTCGAGGAATCCCTGAACGCGCTGGGCACCGACTACCTCGACGTGCTGCTGCTGCACCGCCCCGACGCGCTCGTGGAGCCCGAGGAAGTCGCCCGCGCCTTCGACCACCTCGAGGAAAGCGGGAAGGTGCGCGCCTTCGGCGTCTCCAACCACACCCCGCGCCAAATCGACCTGCTGAAGACCGCGGTGAGTCAGCCGATCGTGGTGAATCAGGTGCAGCTATCGATCACCCACTCCACGATCATCGCCCAGGGGCTGTCATCGAACATGACCGGATTCGACGACTCGATCACCCGCGACGGCGGCGGGCTGGTCGACTATGCCCGGATCAACGGGATCACACTGCAGGCCTGGTCGCCGTTCCAGAAGGCCTTCCAGGACGGGGTCTTCCTCGGGTCGCCGGACTACCCGGCGCTGAACGCCGAACTCGACCGCCTCGCTGGCCAGTACCAAGTGACGCCGACGGCGATCGCGGTGGCGTGGATTACCCGGCACCCCGCAGGGATGCAGGTGGTCCTCGGCACCACGAAGCCCCAGCGCGTCGTCGACGCCGCGGCGGGTTCCGACATCCCGCTGACGCGCAGCGAGTGGTACGGACTCATTCAGGCCGCTGGCCACAACGTTCCCTGAAATCCACCGCGGGAATACTCCACACGCGGCAGAGGAAGAGCCCCGGATTCGGCCGAATCCGGGCTCTTCGACTGCAGGCGCTGGCCGGGTGAGGTTACTGGGCAGTGTGGCCGGCATCGACGGGCAGGGCCGCGCCGGTGACGTAGCTGGCAGCGTCCGAGCACAGCCAGAGGACCGCGGCGGCGATTTCGTCGGGGCGGCCGAGGCGGCCCAGCGGCACGCCGGCGGCGGCCTGGTCGCGGTCGAGCTCGCCGCCGTCGGCCATCCGGGCGACCATTGGAGTCTCGATGGTGCCCGGGCAGACGGCGTTGCAGCGTATGCCGTGCTTCCCGTACTGCAGGGCGACGCTCTTCGTGGCGCCGATGACGCCGTGCTTAGTGGCGTGGTAGGTGCTGCGGCCGTCGCCGCCGACCAGGCCGCCGAGGGAGGAGCAGTTAACGATCGCGCCCGAGCCCTGCTCTCGCATCTGCTTCAGCTCGTGCTTCATTGAGGCCCAGACGCCCTTGAGGTTGACCGCGACGAGTGCGTCGAAGGCCTCTTCGGTCTCGTCGGCCGAGTCGACCGGGGGCAGCATGATGCCGGCGTTGTTGAACGCCATGTCCAGGCTCCCGAAGGCCTCGACGGTGGTGCGGACGGCGTCGGCGACCTGGTCCTCGTTGGTGACGTCGCATGGGATCGCGATGGCCCTGAAGCCCTTGCCGGTCAGCTCGTCGGCGAGGGCCTTGGCAGCGTCGGCGTCGCGGTCGACGATGGCGACGTTCGCGCCGGACTCGGCGAAGGCGCGGACGGTGGCCTCGCCCATGCCGGCGCTGCCGCCGGTGACGAAGGCGGTCTTACCGGTGAAGTTGTAGGTGACTTCGGTCATTTTTAGCTCCTTACGTTGAGGCGTCGATGACGGAACGGTAGCGCACGTCGGCGGAGTCTGCCTTCACACTGGTCGTCACGGCGATGTCTTTGTTTGTGTCGGACTTGGTTCATTCTCCTGCCGGATCAAGCGAACCATCAGACGTAGGCCAGGAATCGTCCTGCGAAGATTACGCCCGTCCACGTCGTCATCGACACAACCGCCGAGAGGCGGGCCGCGATCGGAGTCACGGTGGCGTCCGCCCACTCGTCGACTCGGCGGTGGACGCCGCGGTGGAACACGAGGACGTTCAGCCCGGCCAGGAGCAGGAGCCCGAGCTTCCACGGTGCAGCACCGGAGCCTGCGACGCCGACGGCTTGCGCGCTGAACAGCAGGATGCCCGTGACGACGGCGATGGCCAGTCCGAGGTGGGACACGGGCAGGAGATAGCGTGCGGCCCTCGTGACGGATACCAGAGAACGCCCGACGCCCAGCAGCCGGAGGTCGAACGCGAAGGCAGGGCCGACGAGCACGGCAATCCCCAGGATGTGGAGGCTCTCGAGCGTCGGATACATGAAGGCTGTGGAGCGCACTGCGTCACCGAGCGCGGAATCCTGCAGCCAGCGCAGGTTCTGTTCAAGCCATTCAGGCATCGTGGCTCCGATTAGCATGGCGGGTGCGACGGCGCACGTAGTAGACGCCGCCGGCGGCCGCCACGACGATGACGGCACCGAACACCGTCCAGACAACCCACGTTTGAGAGCCGGTGTCACTGGCCATGTCGGCATCTCCTGCCGGTGGGGCCATCTCTACGGGGTCTTCCGCCGCGGACGGTTCGGCGACAGGCTCATCGCCGGCCGTCGCATGCCCTGGCAGGGGTGCCCTGACCGGGAGCGTATTGCCGATCACCTGGTTAACGGGCGCATGGTCGTCGCCGTACCAGAACGCAACCGGACGGAAGAGGCCGTCATTGGTGCTGTTGATGTACCCGACGCCCTGGAAGCGCTCTCCAACCTCCAGGGAGCGGTCCAATCCGTTGTTGCCCGACCACCACGGCGGAGCGATGATGACCTCAAGCTCGTCGTGGGGGCCGTCATAGGCGGGAGCCGCCTCAACCCTGATGCTGTCCTCCGGTCCCGACAGCTCATCGGGGATCGGCAGATCAGGCGTGCTGGCCGGGAGCTGGGCATCCAGTGCCACATCAAAAAGCGAATGCGGATCGCCCCAGGTCCCCTCGGACGAGACGGTGCCGGCGATGTAGACGAGTTCATTGGTCTCGAAGCCGCTCCAGCCGTGGTGCGCGGCGGCCGGTGACACCGGGACCAATGTGATCGCAGCGGCGGCGAGGAGAGCTGCCGTGGCCAGAAGGCCTCGGCGGAGTGGACGGTCGGTGTGTGTGGAGACGCTCAAAGTCGTCGATCCTCTCTGTGCGCGGTGCGGCTCTCTTCTGGCGAGCCTGGGTCGGTGTTCAACTCTGCGAGGGGAACGCGACGCCGGTCTGCTCGGCGTAGGCGGCCAGCAGCCGGTCCTGCGCCTGGGTGTCGTGCACAAGTTCGTTCACGCGCGGCTCGACCTGCTGGTGGAAGAGGAACTCACCGGTGACGTCGCTGCCGGGCTCGACGCCCTCGGCCAGCCACACCTGAGTCATGTAGCCGTCGCGAAGGCTGTCGGGCGTGCTGGTGTTCCCGTTGTGGAAGCCCATCAGCGTTGGAATCCAGCCGGGTGCGACGGCGTTCACCTGCCGGTCGGGCCAGAGGCGGGCAGCCGCCGTGGCGATCATCGCCATGTGCAGCTTGCTGTCGCCGTAGCCGATGCCGCCGCCCGAGCGCACCTCGTCGAGCCTCAGGCTTCCGCCGAGGTGCAGGTCCGAGGTGAGGAAGCTCAGCTGCCGCGGCCGGGTCACCAGCGCGGTGAGGAGGTAGGGCGAGAGGGAGTTGGAGTTGAGCAGATCGCCGTCGGGGAGCCCGTACTCGCCGGCGTTGTGGACGATGACGTCGAAATCGCCGAGGGCGTTGATCTGCTCGGCCAGCGTTCTCGTCTGCCCGAGATCGAGCAGGTCGCCAGTCACCACGTCCTCGAGGCCCGGCAGGTCGCGCCTGACGTCGGCGGCGCGCTGCCGATTCCGGGCGTGCGCGACGACTGTGTGCCCGCGCTTGAGGAGATGCTTAGCGGCGAGCTGCCCTGCACCGGCGGTCGACCCGGTGATGAGAATGCGCTTCGTGTCGCCGGCGAGCGGTTGGACGTTCTCGTCGATCCATACCAGCTCGTCGGCGACCTGCCGGGTGTTGTAGACGCCGACCCCGTACAGCCCGCCCTGGGCCCCGACATCGCCTCCTGATGTTGCGGTGCGATCGGGCTGAGTCCCCGTCGGCGCAGACGTCGAGGCGTCCTGCGGGGCAGCGCTGGTGCAGGCGGCCAGGGCCACTGCGCCAAGCGCCGTTCCGGTCAGCAGGAGGCTGCGCCTGGTCACAGGAATCGTATTAAGCGTCATTCTCGTCATTTCCTTCGTTCAGCCGACGACGGCTAGGGTCAGCTGCTGCCGGTCCAGCAACTCGGTACGGTCGATGGCCTCGGTCTCGCCGGTCCTGGTCAGGTGGGTTCAAAAAGGAGAATTGCGGCGGCTCGACGACGCGCCCTTGGTCTGCGTGGAGCCGAGCTTTTCGGGGATGATGCAGCGCCGCATCCTCCGGGTCGGTCCGAGGAGTACACCATAAATTCAACAGGGAGAATTGGCCGCCGGGGAGTCCCTGTCGTGGGGGGTACCAAGAGGGACCCCCGCGACGGTGATCGGCGGGGTTCCACGGATGTGGCAGAAGGACAGCGCCGGGAAGGACCAATTCCTGCCGCGGTCCTGCACTGGGCTGCAGCCGAAGGGGGAATGCTCTTCGGAGCCGCTGCTCATACCGCCGGTGTCCCAATCTGAGGGTGGCGGTGCAGCGGTGCAATCCCTCCCACGCAGGAACGGCCTGAAGGAGATGTATTGCGCGTCAATCAGGTGCCGTACCCGCGGTAGCCGCTGCGCCGTCCGCGGATCGAACACGCACGTTTGATGAGGGTCCCTGACAGTACCACTCACAGCAGAGACTCCCTCAGCAGGAGGCCCAGTGGTGGGCTGGAAGTGACGACGAAGTCCATCAGACTACGTAACTGACGACCACGAGGATGAATACGAATGAGCACGGACTACAACGCAAATGACATGGTTACGAAGGGACTTCGGGCGGAGGGGATGTCACGCCGGAACATCATCAGTCTGATAGGTGCCGGCGGGGCCGCTATTGGGCTCTCCACCGCCGCGGGGCTGGCAGGAGCCGGCCCGGCTTTCGCTGCGCCGGGTGCTTCCCGCAACAACCTGGAGCCCGGCGACACCTCGAATGGGGCTGACAACTTCTACACCAGCGACCAGGTCACGGTGAAGAAGATCTCGTTCAAGAACAAGTACGAAATGAAGGTTGTCGGGAACCTGTTTGTCCCCAACGCCCTGAACCGGGACACTACCCACCCGGCACTCGTGGTGGGCCACCCGATGGGTGCCGTGAAGGAACAGAGCGCCAATCTCTACGCCACCAAGATGGCCGAACAGGGATACGTCACGCTCTCCTTTGACTTGTCGTTTTGGGGTGAGAGCGCGGGCAAGCCCGGCAACTCGGTGCTTCCCGATGTTTACGCTGAAGACTTCAGCGCCGCCGTCGACTACCTTCGATCCCAGGCCTTCGTGGATAAGGAACGTGTTGGGGCCATCGGGGTCTGCGGCAGCGGCAGCTTCGTGATCAGCGCTGCCAAGATTGATCCGCGGATCAAGGCGATTGCCACGGTGAGCATGTACGACATGGGTGCCGCCAACCGCGACGGGCTTAACAAGTCCGTTACGCTGGAACAGCGCAAGACCATGATCGCGCAGGCGGCAGCCCAACGCGACGTTGAGTTCGCGGGTGGGGCGATTGAGTACACGGGTGGGACGCCGGAAGTACTGACTGCCGAGTCCACTGCGGTGGACCGGGAGTTCTACGACTTCTACCGGACCGCCCGCGGGTACCACCCGAACACCACGACGCATCCGGCCCTGGCCACGAACACCAAGTTCATGAACTTCCACCCGTTCAACGACCTGGACTTGATCGCACCGCGGCCGTTGCTGTTCATCACCGGGGACCAGGCCCACTCGAGGGAGTTCAGCGAAGAGGCCTACCGGCTCGCCACAGGACCCAAGGAACTCTTCTGGGTTCCAGGGGCCGGCCACGTCGACCTTTACGACCGCGTGGGCCTCATCCCCTTCGACAAGCTCACGGGCTTCTTCCGCACGCATCTCTAGGAAACCAGGGAGCCCGTGCAAACCCGTCCTGCGCGCTCACTGTCCGTTCACCGATCACAAACTAAGCAGGAGAGCGGGCGGGGGTTGCAGTCTTGACGCGCTCGGGGGCAACCATGGGTGGAAGTTAGGGTTTGCGGTTATGGTTGCGGCGCCGGAATACATGAGGTGACCTGGTATGGCGCAACCAGTTGTCCGCTCGAACAGCAGCGTCCGTCCTCTGCTGCGCGCTGTGGCGTGCGGCATCTGCTTCGGCATCGCTGGCCTGGTGTGGTCCTTGCCGCGGCTGAGGGTGCGCCGGTTGCGGCGGGCGGCCATGTGCCATATCTGCGCGGCGTGTTCGTCGCGTGGATGCCCCGGGAGAAACGGGCGCGGGCCCCTTGAACATCAATGGGTACGGGACAGAGGGCGGGCGGCTGTACGTCAGGTATGGGCCAAACATCTCACAAAGCCAGGGCTGAGGAGTAGGAACTCGGGCTTCACGAGTCGCGGCATGTGGATCAGTGGGCTGTCACCAACTTCCTGGCGGGCCCCTTGGCCTTCCCCGCCGCCTACTTTGTGGAAGACGCACTCTTTCCCGGGTCACGCAACCACTTTGAGCGCGACGCAGGCCTGTTACGGGGCGGATACCCGGCTGCGCCGGACAATTGGCAAGCCCCTAAATGCCCGAGACTGCGGCCATTGCCGTGCTGGGTCTGATCATCTTACGGTGACGGGTGCGGTGGGCTGTCCGGGTATTCCGCGGAGGCCAAGGGCAGCGCACGGTCCATGCTTCCGGCGCCTGTCCTGTCCACACACGTGGCTGGAACCCCAATCAGGACGTACTTATCCAGGGGTCCCTGCCAGTACTCCTCCCAGCAGGGGCTCCTACATCCCTTTGCCAACTGCTTTGCTGGAATGAACCGAAGTTTCATGATACGGAACGGATCATCTTCTATGGACCTGAAGACACTTGCCCTGGCTGCGATTTTCGTGCTGGCGTTGCCCCTGGCGGGGTGCAGCACCTCTACGGACGGTCCGGCCCCCACACCGCCGTCGTCCCCGCTGGAATCATCGTCCGCTGTAGCTGGACCGCCGTCGCAGAATTCGCTTGCCCCGTCTTCCCCAGGTGTGGCGCACAGCACCCGGATCACCATCGACATCGGTGGCAGGACCGCGACAGGCACCCTGTCCAGCAACGCAACTGCACGCTCCCTGATCGGACAGCTCCCGTTGACGCTCTCCTTCAGGGATTACGGCGGGCAGGAAAAAATCGCAGGGCTGCCGGAGGCGCTTTCGCTCGACGGCGTTCCCGCGGGCGACAGCGCGGACCCCCTGACCATCGGCTACTACGCGCCTGACCAGGCCCTCGTCCTCTATTACGAGAACGTCGGATACTCCCGCGGAATTGTGCGGATCGGATCCTTCGATGACCTCGCGGCGATCCGGGACCAGACAGGCTCTTTTACCGCCAGGCTGACTCCGGCGAACTGAACGGGATGACCCGCCACTCCCGAAACTCTCCACAAAGAACGGAACCGTTTTGACTCAAGCAACCTTTGAGGATGGCGCCCGCGAAACGCCCGTCGCAGCCCAGCCCTCCGAAAACAGCAGCATCTCTAAAGAAACAAGGGGTTCCGCCCCCGTAGGCGGTCCTTCCGCCCCGGCCGGGCACTTCCCTTGGGCGGCCCTGCTGGTCATGGCCCTGATGGGGTTCCTTCTGATTGCCACCGAGACCATGCCCGCTGGCCTGTTGCCGCAGATCGCCACGGGACTGCACGTCGCCGAGGGGACCGCTGGACAGTTTGTCAGTGCCTATGCCCTGGGGACCGTGATTGCGGCTATGCCCGCAGTCGCATTGACACGGGGCCTGCGCCGGAAGCCCGTTTTCCTTGTCGGGATACTCGGCTTCCTGGCTACAAGCCTCTTCACGGCATTCTCCACGGACATCGTAGTCTCCTTGGGAGCGCGGCTCCTGGCCGGTGCGTTCTCCGGCCTGCTGTGGGGAATGACTGCCGGTTATGCCCGGCGCATCACTGCTCCGCACCAGGCCGGCCGTGCCTTGTCCGTTGCGTCCGTTGGAACCCCCGTTGGTCTGGCAGTGGGGACGCCCTTCGGCTCCTGGCTGGGTACGACTTTCGACTGGCGCTGGTCCTTCGGCGTGCTCGCAATCCTCGCCGCCGTCACTTTGCTGCTGGCGGCCTTCCTGGTACCGGACGCGCCCGGCCAACGAGCGGGGACACGGGTACCCCTCGCACGGGTGTTCGCCATCCCGGGCGTGGCGGTGGTCCTCGGCGTCATCGTCAGTTGGATGCTTGGGCACAACATGATGTACACCTACATCGGCTCCTACCTCCGCGGGGCAAGCCGCGACGACCTCCCGGTGGGTGTCGCGCTGGTGGTGTTCGGTGCCGCCGCCATTGCGGGGATTGTCATCACCGGTGCCTTGATCGACAAAGGCCTTCGGCGCCTGATCCTGCTTAGTCTCGGGAGCTTTATGTTGGCCGGTGTGATCTTCATTGTTGGCCAAGGATCTTTGGTAGCAGTCCTTGCAGCCATCGTCCTGTGGGGGATCGCCTTCGGCGGCGCGGCAGCACAGCTGCAGACGGCCATCAGCGTCGCGAGCGGGGAAAACGCCGACGTCGCCAACTCAATGCTCGGCGTCGCATTCAACCTCGCGATTTTTGCCGCCGGTGTGGCGGGTGCCGTCGTGATCACCAGCTTCGGCGGGATGTTCCTGCCGGCCGCCCTGGCGGGCCTAGCCGCCGTCGCGCTTGTTACCGCTGTTGCCGGACGCCGCACAGCATTCCCGACCTAGCCAGCAAAGCGGGCCCGCAACAGCATACGTAAACAAACATCCTCAATCGCTTCAGGAGAGAGCCTTAAAAGCGACCAGCACGCCAGCCCTTTTTGGCGGCCAGAATCGGAGCGGACCTGATGATGGCCCCCGCACCACTACGGCTCCGGCAGTATCCCCAACGCCAGTTGTTCCGCTGGCTAGCTCGGCGGTTCCCTCCCCGTCCCGATCCTTAGCCGCGACGCCGGCGATGGCGGGGCATGCCACCCAGACCGGCCGCATGCCGTGAACACCGGGCTGGAGACTCCTTGGGCCGTGGTGTTACGCAAAGGCACCCCGTGGGTCAGTGAGAGGGACAAGTGTTGCGCATCCTCGAGATCAGCCCTGAAGGCACCACCCGCACCGTTGGAGCCATTCCCGGCGTCGCGGAGACCCGAGCAGGCGGGCTGTTGGGCCTGGCTGTGGACAGCCAAGGCAGCGTGAATGTTTACTTCACCGCGACGGACGGAAACAGGCTCCAGCGCTTCGACGTGTCGACGGAAGCAGGTTCACTGGCACCAGGGCAACCCGAAACGCTCCTCGAAGGTAGCCCGTCCGCGAACCATAGCGACGGGGGCAGGATCGCCTCCGGGCCCGATGGCATGCTCTAGGTCACGGTCAGTAATGCGGGCCGGCGCGACAACCCCCAGGGCGTGGCCCGGGCGGAGGAAGGCGCCATGTGAGCTGCTGAATGATGAATGCGATCGAGTCGATCAACGCAGCTACCGACGGGCAGCGCTGGCCTGCTGGCACTTACCAAACGAGGCCGCTGCCTTGAAAGGCCTGTCTCTAGTCACCAGGACCTTGATCCAAAAGGGATCGGTCGGGCATGCTCGGTGATGACGTGGAGGCCTGCGCTGAACGCGTTCGCGATTACCTTTGCCGGTTGGTTCGAAAAAACCCGTCACTAATGCACCGGTCGGACCGCGCCGTAGATTGGACAGTCTCCTGCCCTGCCGGGGTGAGTCCTTATGTTGTCTCTGGGTCCACCAGCGTGGTGCGTGCTCTGGCGAACAAGATCGGCCCATCGGGACCGGTTGTCCGGCTTCGGTTGCATGATCAGGGGGTTGGGGCTGGTGGATGAAATTTGGTGGGGCCGGGGACCGGCGTTCGGATTAGTGCCCGAGCGAGGGGTGTTCACTCATCAGCACACCGTGTACAGGGTTTTGGAGGCGGTGGAAGCCGGTCTTCGGGAAGAAGGATTTGTTGCAATTCCTGATGTCCTTCCACCCGTCGAAGTACTCGCTTTGGCTGGCCCTGACGAGCCGACGCTCTGTTTGTCGCCGTTTTAGGCCTTCGCATCCGGGTTGCGGGCTGGGAGACGCGCAGGCATGCTTTGTGAGCATAGGACTCCGGCAAGGAGAGCTGCAGCGGTGGCCGCGATAAACCAGCCGGTTCGGTGGAGCCCGTCATCGCTGATGATCGGGCCTGCGGTCAACTGGAGCACGGCTACGGCAAGATTGGCGCCCATAAACTGGACCGTGCGATACATACCGATGGCGGCTCCGACCTCGGCCACGGACGTGACGGAGTTGATAATATTCTGGTTGCCGATGTTGTTGAAGCCGTTCGGGATACCCAAAACTGCGGCTACGAGAAGCAGCACCACCAGCGGAGCGGTGGATCGTTCGACCACTGCGAGTAGCACGCCGCCGACGAGCAGCGCGCACGTGCCGATGACTAGAGTGTGACGGGCACCGAAAAGCCGATAGGTACGTGAGCCAGCCATGGTGGAGACCATACCCACGATGGCCACGGGAAGCATTGTAAGTCCCGCATCGATGGGCGTCATCCCGCGCACGTACTGCAACCACTGCGGAATGCCAAAGTAGATGCTGTAGAACGTCGTATATGTGAGAAGCGTGCGGCAGAGCGTAGCGCTGAGCGCACGGTTGCGGGCCAGGGCTCGGACATCGATAAACGGCTCCGGTGCCCGCCGTTCGCGGGCCACGAACACTCCCAGTAGCGCGGCCCAGACCGGCAGCATCCACCAGTCGGGATCACGGCCCAAAGACAGCAGAAACAGCATCGTAGAGGTAACCAGCAACACGAATAGCGCGATGCCAGGAAGGTCGAGCGTGTACAACAGTCCCCGCCCCGACGTTGGCTCACCGCCCGCAAACCCCACGTCGGCACGCATGACCGCGACAGCGCTAAGAACGACTAGGGGCAGGTTGACCCATAAGATGGATTCCCACCCGAACGTGCCCACCAGCAGCCCGCCCAAGGTGGGGCCGAGCGCCGCGAATGACTGACTACACAGCACCAATGTCATGATCGCGGTACGCGGCTGCAACCGATAGTGGTCCGCATAGCTGCGGACCATGGTCATCGCGTTAGGCATATGGGCCGAGATCCCCATTCCCAGCACGATGTAGGAGCCGACCAGCCATCCCACTCCCGGCGCCAACATCCCGGAGATCGAGCCGATTGCCACAAGCCCGAGGCCCACCAGATACACCCGACGTGCCCCGAACAGTGCACCGAGCCGACCGGCCATCGGGGCCGTAACGGCGGTCGCAATGTACATACCCGAGATCACCCAGGAAATCCCGGATAACGATCCGAACTGCGCGGCAATGCTCACGATCGCCACCGCAATCATCGACGAGTTCAGCGGCTGGAGAACACTGGCCGTAGCCACGGCTCCGCTCACATGGAACGGAACGGGGCGATCTTGCGCGTCGGTGACGGTCACGATCGCACCCGAAAATAGCTCTCGGGACGTGCAGGTTCCGGAGCACCATCAACGTCACGCAGAATACGGCCGTAGGTGGAAAGGAAATCCGATTTCGATATCCACGCATCAGTTGCCGGAAGGACTTGAAGAAGAGGCAAGCCGTTGATTTGGAGTTTTCCTGGGATTCGATGTTGTCGGGGGAGGACCAAGCGGGAGCCGTCTCCCTGAAAGGTTGGAGGATGTGGAGCATCTTGCCCAGGCTGCGGGCCCTGTCCATGGCTGTGGTCAGCTCGATCGTGCCAGTTGATGATCATTCTTCTTTCACCATCTCGGTCTGTGCCTTTCTGTCGGCGCTACCGATTAGCTAAATCTCACGATGTAGGAAACCATACACTAATTCGGTTGGCCTGAGCTTCGGCAGGTGGAGGCTCAGGCCGTCCGTATAGGTAATACCGAGCCAATACGCGGTGTCGCGCCCCTGCAGGTGGCCTCCTCCTTAAAGCGCCAGGGGTGTGAGTGCAGCCGGCTTGAGGATGACGATGGCGCAGTCGGCTGGTTGCGAGACAGATCTTGCGTATGTCAATCGCGATCGGGAAGTTCCGCGGGTTGACGAGCACGCTGGGTCCGCGGGGTCGTGGGGGCGCGCGGGTGATTCCGTCACTGGATCGGCTAGGTCGCAGCCGATGGGCTCAGCCCCTTCGGAGAACCGTCGGAAGTAGTCCGCAGTGTCGGACGGGGCCATTTCGCGACCTTGAGGTCTTCGGCACCGCGCCCGGCAGGGGCTGGTTGCGGGCTCAATCGGGCTATTGACTCAGTCTCATATTGCAGGATATTCTTCAATGGCAGTCGAAGGAATTGTGTTCCCCGTCACTATCAGGCCGCAGTATTTATTGTCAGCTGTGTCTGGCAGGGCGGATTTTTACCCCGCTCGAGGGCTTCCGTCCGGACGGGGGGCAGTTCCCCATACAGATGTGTCCGCGCCAATGTGGACCAGAGACCAAGTCAAAAGGTAGTGAAACGCATGTCCGAACAGTGTCGATCGAACCCGTGCGAAACGTGTGCTGCGGGCACAGCAGACCACCCTCGTGCAGTGGGGAATGTCCCGGAAGGGGCCCTACTTCCTGTTACTCGCCTGAACTCCACACGTTGCTCTAATCTCCCGGCCACCGTGCAGCGACAGGGAGGTGTGGGCTGATGAGTACGCACGTTGCTGCGGGGGTGCGGCTCGATAATCTGTCCATCGGCAAGTTTCACCGGCGTCTGATGGTGCTGGTCGGTCTTGGCATGTTCTTTGACTCGTTCGACAACACGCTCTCATCCGCAGTGCTCGCATCTCTGTTGCCTACCGGCTTCTCGACTCTTGAGCTGAACTCGCTTTTTCTGTCGTTCACGTATGCAGGCCTCGCCATCGGTGCAGCTTTCTCCGGATGGCTCAGCGACCGATTGGGGCGCGGCGTCGCATTCCAGTTCAATCTGGCGCTTTTCGGGGTCCTTGCTGTAGCCGCCGCATTGTCGCCCAACATGGGAGTGCTCATCGGTCTGCGATTCCTCATGAGCATCGGGATGGGTGCTGAATACGTGATCTGCTACGGCATGATCACCGAGTTCATCCCGCGCAGCCGTCGCGGCAGGTACCTGGGCATACTCGGAATCTTCGCCGGGCTCGGCGTCTCGTTGTCCTCACTCATCGGCTGGCTGGTCATTCCTATTTGGTCCTGGCGTGCAATGTTCATTCTCGGCGGCGTGGGCGCGCTCATCACCTGGTGGCTGCGCCGGGGTATGCCGGAGTCACCGAGGTGGCTGGAGTCGCGCGGGCGGCACAAGGACGCTGAGGCAGTCTTCGAGAGGATCGCCCGAGAGTCTGGTCTTTCGGGCCAGGAGACCGGCCCCGGCGCGCCACAGATGGCCAACGTTGAAAACGAAAAGGCCGAGTGGGTCCCGTTCACGGTGCTGTTTTCGCGACCTGTCATCCGGCGGACGTTGGTGGCTCTGCTCTTGACCATCATCAGCCTGTTCGGTTCGTACACCGTCACCGGTTGGATACCCACGTTCTTCGTGAAGCAGGGGATGACCGTGTCGTCATCCCTGGCGTTCAACGCGGCGATCATGTCCGGCTACGTCTTGGGGCCAATAGTGATCCTCTTGGTCGCCGACCGCCTTGGGCGGCGCAATATCATCATGACGTACGGAACGCTCACGGCAATCGTTGCCGCCGTCTACCCGTTCATGCGGGAGCCTGCGCTGATCATCGTCATCGGCTTCTTCATGACCTGCATGGTCTCGTCGTTCCTGACGCTGGCTTTGGGAACCGTACCGGAGTTTTTCCCCACCGCATTCCGTTTCCGCGGTGGGGGTTTCGCTCAGACCGTCGGTCGCATCTGCGTCATCTCCTCCCCCTTCATCGTCCTGTGGCTGTTCAGCAGCTATGGCATTATCGGGGTGATCCTGACCCTTTCGGGCATGTACGTTCTCGTGACTCTTGTCGTCGCCGCGGCCCGTGTGGACACCTCCGCTGAGGCGTTGGCGCAAATCGCCCCGAACGGTGACACTGCTGATGCCCCGAAGGGGAACGCAGTCCCGCATAATCCACAGCGATAGTCGGGATCCCGTCCTCGACCCGACCAGTGTTCTCGGTTTATCCGGCGTGCGGGCCCTGCGGCCCGCATGCTGAACACTAAGGCGACCCGGCCTGGGCCGTTCCCGGGCTGAAAAGGTGGCCCGGGGACGTCCAGCTGGTCCAGAGAAGGGCGTGCTCCTTCATTAGGTGCCGCACGCGGGATCGATTGCCGGCTCACCTTGGCCGGATCCCAGGCGCCTAGGGGCAGCAACCCCCTTGCCTGATACACACGGCGCCGTAGGTGCCGTCCATCTTCTGATCATCGAAAGCGTTGAAAATGAAAGCCGTTGTTTTCCTGGGTGAGAATAAGCTCGAAATCCGTGATTTTACCGATCCGGTGCCGGGGCCGGATGAAGTGGTTGTCCGTATGAAGGCTTCGGGCATGTGCGGGAGCGACCTTCATCACTTGCACGGTCCGGTGCGCACTGGAGCTGACTTAGTCATTGAAGGGCATGAGCCGTGCGGTGTGGTCGACCTCGTGGGTGAGGCCGTGCGACCCACCGAGGCCAAGGTTGGAGACCGGGTTATGGTCCATCATTACGACGGGTGCCGTACGTGCCAGTTTTGCCGTTCCGGATTCACCCAGTACTGTCCGAACGCCCGCACGGTCTTTGGCGGCCTGGACGGCCACGGCGGGCACGCGGACTTCATGAAGGTCCCGGCGCATGCGCTCATCAAGCTGCCCGATTCACTGTCCTTTAAGACCGGGGCAGCCATCTCGTGTGGTACTGGGACGGCCTTCGGAGCGATCAAGAGGGTTGGACTGTCCGCTGATGAAACCGTGGCCATCTTCGGCCAGGGGCCCGTTGGGCTCAGTGCCACCATGCTCGCCAAGGCCTTCGGGGCCCGGGTCATTGCAGTGGACGTCGAACCCTCACGGCTCGAAATGGCCAAAAAATTCGGTGCCGACGACGTCATCAATTCCGCTGAGCAAGACCCCGTGACCGCTATTCGTGAACTTACCCGCAACGGCGCCGGCGCAGACAAGTCCATCGAATGCAGCGCCATCGCCAGCGTCCGACGCCAGGCCGTCCAGGCGGTCCGGCCGTGGGGAACCGCGTGCATGGTCGGAGTGTTCGGCCCGATCGAACTGGACAGCGAGGAACTCATTCAACTGCGCAAGACCGTCGTAGGCTCGCTGACGTTCAGCAAGAACCAGCAGGAGGAATGTGCCCTGTTCGTCGCCGAACGCGGCCTGGACGTCGAGTCCCTGTTCACGAACGAGTTTCGACTTGAAGAGGCCGAAAAGGCCTATGAGTTGTTCGATCAACGCAAGATCGGCAAAGGCGTTTTCATCTTCAACTGACGGAAGTCAACGGTCACTTGAGAGGAAAGTCATGACCACAACCCAGCCCGACGTCGCCCCGAACGGGCAAGCCCAAAGCTTCTTGTCCCGCGACGTGCATCATCTCTTCATTGACGGCCAGAGGTTCCCGGCCGCATCCGGAGAAACACTGACCACGACCAACCCGTCAACCGGGGAGGTCCTGGCCCGGTTCGCCGCCGGCGGGCCGTCCGACGTCGACCGCGCCGTCCTGGCCGCACGCAATGCGTTCAACGGCCCATGGAGCACCTGGACACCCTACGAGCGCCAGGCCCTGATCACACGCATCGCCCAAGTCCTTGACGAAAAATTCGAGGAACTGATCCAGATCGAGGCCATGGACATGGGGGCGCCGCTGACGAGGTTGCGTAACAGCAAACCCGCCCTGATGAAAATGCTCTCGTTCTTCGCCTCGCAAGCAACCAGCATCAGCGGCGAGACGCTGATGAACGGTATCCCCGGCAATGTCACCACGATGACACTGAAGGCCCCGGTCGGAGTCATCGGCGGCATCATCCCCTGGAACGGTCCACTGAACAGCCAGTTCTGGATTATCGGAGCTGTTCTGGCGAGCGGGTGCACCGCCGTGCTGAAACCGGCTTCCGAGGCCTCCCTGTCGGTGCTGCGGGTTGCCGAGATCCTCCTCGAAGCAGGAACACCGGCCGGAGTCGTAAATGTCGTCACGGGCTCCGGCAGCTCCGCCGGACACGCCCTGGCAGCCCATCCCGACGTGGACCGCATCGCCTTCACCGGCTCGACTGATACGGGCCGCCGGATCATCGAGGCGTCGACCGTGAACATCAAGAAGCTGCAGCTTGAACTGGGCGGTAAATCCGCGGACATCATCTGCGCGGACGCTGACCTGGATAAGGCTGTGCCAGGGGCCACCATGGGTGTCTTCGCCAACTCCGGCCAGATCTGCTTCGCGGGCACCCGGGTACTGGTCCAGCGGCCCATCGTCGAGGAATTCACCAAGCGGCTGCTGCAATTCATGGACACCCTCCGGGTCGGAAACAGCCTGGACGACAACGCCACGATGGGGCCGGTCATTTCAAAGAACCAGCTGGACAGTGTGCTGTCCTACATCGATATCGGCCGAAATGAAGGGGCCGAACTTCTCAGGGGCGGCCAACGGCTCGGAGGCGACTTTGAAAACGGCTACTTCATGCAGCCAAGCGTCTTCGGGGGCGTGACCAACGAGATGCGGATCGCCCGCGAAGAGATCTTCGGCCCCGTCCTGTCAATCATGCCCTTCGATGACGTGGACGAGGCGATCGCCATCGCTAACGACAGCGAGTACGGCCTCGGAGGGGCAGTCTGGTCCGAAAACCTCTCCACTGCTCTCCGCGTGGTCCACGGCGTTCACACCGGCACAATGTGGGTCAACTGCTACGGCTACATCGACCCACTCGTTGGGTTCAGCGGCACCAAACTTAGCGGCTACGGCTCCAAGGGAACTGCGGCCCACATGGACAACTACCTCTACACCAAAAGCGTCTACCTGCAACTATGACCCGTACGCGGTTCACCGAGTCCTTAATGCCCTGGAGCGCCGGCACCAACCAGGAGCACATGCCCTTCGGAGCACCGTTGCTGGTCCTCTGATATGTAGAACTGGTTGTCAAGAGTGCATGGATGAGCGGCTCCCGGGCTTGGTTGCGGGGGCCGCTCATCGTGTACCGGCCGGTCGTGACGTAGTGAGGACTGGGCGAGTTGACCGTGAAGCCAGACGCGGAAAATCTTGGCCGCGCCGAGCGCAGCCGGGACAGGTCCCGCAGGGCGACCTTTAACGGGCGGCTCGAACCGCCTGATCCACTCCAGGATCAAAGCCCGGTCAGCGTATGGACACTGAGTTCGTCGGTACCTGGGTTCAGTTCATGACCAACCACACCGGAGCCGCCGATGGGGGCCTCGCCTGCGGTATAGATTTGGGTTACCACACTCATCTCGACGCCAGGGCGGCCCTCGTGTCCTACGTCAACAATGCCAACGCCGACCTGACACCCAAGGCCAGGGGGAAGCTCACCTGTTTGGTCATCGATCGGGGTGGACGCTGCGCCGGGCCGTGGAGCGGTTCAAGTGCTCCGCGGCAACGGCCAAAAAGTGGGTGGACCAGTACCGGGCCATGGGCGAGGCAGGCATGACTGATGTCTCGTCCCGATCAAGACGTTGTCCCAACCGCACGACGGTGCGAACCGAACGGCCGATCGTGGCGCGGCGCTTCACCCACCGGGGGTCCGCACCCGATCGCAGCCCAACTCCATCTGGCCGCTCCGCCGTTATCAAGGTTCTGGCCAGGTACCGGATGCCGCGGCTGGTTTGACTGGACCAAGGAACCAGGGTCGAGTACTCGGAAATCCTCGGCGACGCGAAGAAGAAAACCGCTGCCGCCGGCGTCGACCGGAACAACGTGGTTGCGTCTATGCGCCGGCAACGCTTGGCTGGGATCTCCGGCCGTAGAGGCCGATCGGTGAGGCGCGGGTCCACTCCGTCCCTGACAGCTTGGCAAGGAAGGGGGATACAGGTCGGCTGGGCGAGGAACTCGATCCAGGCCCGTTGCCGGGTGGAACGGCGCGCTGCGCCTGATGAACTGTCCACGATTGGCAGGCAACCCCACTGCGCGCTCGCTTGCAGTGGGGTTGCCGCCCCCAGGAGAAACCGTGTCTTCAGCTCGTGGCGGGCACGGTGTTCGTTCGCAGGGTAACCAGGTATTCGTACACGATGTCGTCAAACGACTTTTCTGGCTCCAAACCAAGGCTCCGCGCACGCCGGGTCTTGAATGCCGATGGCCAGCTGCCGACGATTGCCATAATTGCCGGATCCTCATCCCAGCGAACGAGGGCACCGGCTTCGGGGCCCGCGAGCCGGGTGAGGGCATCCACCATGGCGCGCGGTGTCGTCGTGAGCGATGGAAGGTTCATTGCCGTTGTGCTGCCCCACTCCTTGGACGGTTTTGCCGCAGCTGCCAGTATGCCTTCGAGTGTCTTGCGGGGCGAGGACACTGCGATGGGAAGGTCGGGAGGCATCGGGCACGTCGAGCTTTCACCATTGAGCGGTTCACGGATCATGCCCGAGATGAAGCTTGACGCTGCCGCGTTGGGCTTTCCGGGGCGGACGGCTACGGTCATGAGTCGCACACTTCTGCCGCGGACGAATCCCTTCCGGGTATAGTCGGCGACAAGTTGCTCGCCTACGAATTTCTGAACGCCATAGCTGGACTGAGGACGCGGCAGTGTGTCATCATCAACGACGCCGATCGGGCCGAGATGAGGGTCGGCCCCGTACACAGCGAGTGAGCTCGTGAACACCACCACCGGCGGGTTGGTCATCGCCCGGCCGGCCTCCAAAAGGTTGCGGAGCGCGTCGAGGTTCGTCGACATTCCAAGGTCGAAATCACTCTCCGCGGCACTGCTGACTACACCGGCGAGGTGAAAGATGACATCTGCTTCGCCTAGCGCGGCGGCCGCCGCATCCAGCTCTCCCGTCACGACCTCCACCCGCGGGTCTCTTACGATGTCGGCCACCGGTGGAAACAGGTCAACGAGAACCAGCGAGTCAAGGGTGTGCTTTTCCCCGTCGATGTCCACCGCATCGGCTGCGAGGAGTTCTTTGGTGAGGGTGGCACCGAGAAAGCCTGCGGCGCCAGTTATAACGATGCGAGCGTTTGTGGTGGTCATGTCTTCCTTTGGTGAGGATGGCGGGTCAATTGAATATGCGGCAGGTCCGCCGATGTTTACGAACGATGCGATGTGCGCTCAGCTGCTGTGTAGTTCCGACCTTTGCGGTACAGGTCTCGCGGCGTTCCCCGCCGCCTGTCACTTCGCTTGGCTGTCCTCGTACAGTTCCGCTGCGCGTGCACGTTGGGTCGCGAGTTCAATCATGAGGTCAAGGTTTGGTGTGGATACCTGTGCGAGTTCGGCGAGGTCGAGGGGCACGCGGAACATCGCGTCGATCTCCATGGGCCGGTTGGCCAGAAGGTCTTGGGCGATACTTTGTAGGTGCGCGGACGTTGACAACTTCTGGAGCCCTTCCTGAGGGTCTCCAGGTTCGCACCCCAAGGCACGGGCGATGGCTGCGCCTTCGTCGGCCATGGCTTTGGCTGTTCCAGCTATGGCAGGCTTATCAAGCACGTTTTTCATGGGTGACGCTGTGAGGACCGCGAGGGAGCCGCCGATGAGATTCATCAGCAGCTTCGTCCAGATGGCGTCCCGGATACGCGAGGTCACCGTTACTTCGAGGCCACTTGGGTTGAGGAGCGAGGCCAATTTCTCGAGCCTCGGTTCTTGCCGACCGTCGGGACGGCCGACCAGCAGCCTGTTGCGGGGGTTCCCTGCGCGGATAACGCCAGGGGCGATCACACTACAGGCAGTGTAGGCCACAGCACCTACGGCGCGTTCCGGACCGACGTGGTCCCACAGGCTGTTTTCCGGGTCGATGCGTCGAAGCTGCGTGCCGTCAAGATCGCCGCCGTGGGCATGGAAATACCACCAGGGGATACCGTTCATAACGAAGAGAACCAGGCTGTCCTCGTGCAGAAGACCGGCAACGTCCTTGGCGATGGCTGGAAGGGCGGGCGCCTTAACGGTAACGATGACGATGTCCTGGGCTTCCAGATCGTCGGGCTGGTCCGTGGCGAAGGGGTGTGAGACCAGCGTCCCTTCGTGGGTTTCCACCCGGAGTCCGTTCTGGCGGATGGCATTGAGATGCTCACCACGGGCGATTAGCGAGACTTCGGCATCGCTGCCGGCGAGCCTGCCGGCTATGTGGCCACCTACGGCTCCTGCGCCATAAATGCAGATTTTCATGGGTAATCCTTGTCGTCGTGTAGCCGGATTGGTTAGTCGAACTGCTTTCGCTTCTGTGCCGCGGCGGCGCTCAGCATCGAGATGTCATTTCCCGTCGAAACGAAGCCGGCCCCCAGGTCCTGGTATTTGCGGATCAGGTCCGGTCGTCCGCCGAGCCCGCCGATGCCTACAAACTTCCCGTTTTTACGGCAGGAATCGATCACGTGGAGGAATGCGTCATGCACCTGTGGGTGGTCCATTTCGCCAGCTATTCCGAGTTCCACGCTCAGGTCACTGGCGCCTACGAGGAGCATGTCAATGCCATCCACTGCGGCAATGGCCTCTGCCGAGTCCAAACCGGCCTGTGATTCGATCATGGCAACCGCCATGGAGGCTTGGTCGAGCTCCCTTACGAGTTGTTCTGCCGGAAGCGTCTGGTAGTGCAGCTGCGGTGCCGCGCCGGCCAAAGAGCGTTCCCCCCACGGAGCGTGCTTTATGGCGCGGACCAAGGCGCGCGCCTCATCCGCGGACTGCACACCTGGAACTATGATTCCCATGGCTCCTGAATCCATGACCCTTGCTATTAGGGAGGCATCCAGTCCTGGGACGCGGACCAAGGGGGTTACCCCCAGGGAATTGCAGGCCATGCAGATTTGGCCGGCGGACTCAAGGGAAAAACTGCTGTGCTCCATGTCAATGTAAATGGAGTCGAAGCCAGCTGTGCGGGCGATGGATGCGATGTCCACCGTGCGCACCAGCCGAACTGTCATCGAGTAGACGGGTTCCCCCCGCGACAGCTTTTCCTTGACGGGATTACGGAGCAGGGGAGTGGTTTCGGTAATCATGATGTAGCAGCTCCTGACGGAATTGGATGTTCTAGCCGAACAGCTTCGGCAGTGCTTGCGCTTCGTCCCCGAACCCGTAGATGGACTTGATTTCGAGATATTCTTCGAGTCCGAACCTGCCCATGGATCGGCCAATCCCGGACTGCTTGTATCCCCCCATGGGAGTGTAGGAATCAGTTGGCGCGCCGTTGTAGCTGACTCGTCCGGCGCGGAGACCGTTCACGATGCGGTGAGGGTTGGTCCTTTCGCCACCGAAGACATAGCCGCCGAGCCCATAAGGTGAATCGTTGGCGATGCGCAAGGCGTCGTCCTCGTCCCGATAGGGCATCACAGCCAGGACTGGTCCGAAAATCTCCTCCCGGGCGATGGTCATCTCGGGTGTGACATTAGTGAACACTGTCGGCTGAACGAAGTACCCTACATCCAAGCCGTCAGGTACCTCGAGGCCGCCTGTTGCGAGGACGGCGCCTTCGTCGATCCCTCTTTTGATGAGGTCCCTGATGGACTTGTACTGGTCCGCGCTGACGACCGGCCCCATCGTTGTGGAGCTTTCCAAGGGGTCGCCCAGTCGAAAACTGCGGGCCTCATCGACGAGAAACGGGACGATTTCATCGATTTGGCTTTCGTGCACCAGCATTCGCGCAGGAGCATGGCAGGACTGCCCGGCATTGAAGAAGCAGCGCTGGATAGTCCAGCGCGCAGCCTTTTCGAGGTCTGCATCAGGCAGTACTACGTTGGCTGATTTGCCCCCGAGCTCCAGCGAGACGCGCTTCACGGTGTCTGCCGCGGCGGCCCCTACCTGCCTGCCGGCGGCGGTGGACCCGGTAAACGAGACCATGTCCACGAGCGGGTGGCGGGACATTGTGTCGCCCACTTCGCGCCCGGTTCCGTTCACAAGGTTGAACACTCCAGCCGGCACGCCGGCTTCATGTAATACCTGGGCAAACAGTGTGCCGCTGGCGGCGGCGTTCATGCTGGGTTTGGCAATGACGGTACAGCCGGCAGCAAGCGCGTAGATCACCTTGATGACGCCGGTTTGGACAGGCCAGTTCCAAGGTGAAATGAGAGCGCAGACCCCGATCGGCTCCCGCCGAACGATGGCGTCGCCGATGCTGGCCTCAAACTGGTAGTTGCGCAGGACGTCTCGGGCCACTTTCATGTGGCCGGCCGGGCCGTTGACCTGGGCACGGTTCGCGACCGGGATTCCGACTTCGCGCGCAATCAGCTGTGAGAATTCATCGGCATGGGATTCGTAGACATCGATGATCCGGTCGATCAGTGCTATGCGTTCCGCCACTGGTGTTGTGGAAAAGCTTGGGAAAGCTCTGCTGGCGGCGGCCGCCGCCAGGTCCACGTCGGCGGCAGTGCCAATTGCGACCTTGGCGAAGGCTACCTCACGGGTGGGATCGATCAGTTCCACATGGCGCGGTTCGGTGGGCTCAACCCATTGACCGTCGATGTATAGATGCGGGTACAGCAACATGTCTAACTCCTCCTCTGTCTGTCGAGTGTTGGCTGGTCAGCTGCTGTGGGTGTAGCCGCCGTCGCAGGCAATGGTCTGGCCGGTAATGAACGCCGACGCCGGAGTGGTGAGGAAGAACATGACGCCCACCAGGTCCGTAGGCACCATGCCCCTCGGAATGCACTGCTGTGATGCTGCCCGTTCGCGGACTTCGATTGTGGGATTGACGGTGCGTTCTACTTCTGTGGCAATCATGCCCGGGCGCACACAGTTGACAGTGATCCCATAGCCGCCGAGCTCGCGTGCCAAGGCGTTCGTCATGCCGATGAGTGCGGACTTCGATGTGACGTAGTGCAGGTAGTTAGGCACGCCGCGGGTCACTGAATCAGACGAAATGTTTATGATGCGCCCGAAACCGGCCTTACGCATATGGTCAGCCACTGCACGTACGCACAGGTAGCTGCCTGTCACATTGACCTTAAGAACCTTTTCCCACTGTGAGAGCGGGATTTCGTCGAACGGGCCCTTTTCGATAGCCGCGAAAATGGAAGCGTTGTTGATCAGTACGTCTATCCGGCCCCAAGTGCTGATCACCGAATCCACCATCGCCTGGACGGACACCTCATCTGCCACGTCCACCTGAACTGCAAGACCTTTCCCGCCGGCGTTACTGATCTCCTCGGCCACTGATTCGGCTTTGTCGAGGTTCAGGTCGGCAATTACGGCCAGGGCTCCAGCAGCCGCAAATTGGCGCGCCAGCTCCCTGCCGATGCCTTGGGCGGCACCGGTGATCAACACGACCCTCCCTTCAACGCTAAAGTCCCGGGCAGCTGCCGGTACACCGGAGTCGAATGGTGTGTGGGTAAGGGGGGCTGTCGTCGTCATAGTCGATCCTTGAGGCGTCGCATGTGAGGGGTGGAATGGGTCGGAGCAGTGAAACGGGCTGGCGTGGGAGCCCGCCGGCGTATCAGTCAACGGCCAGTGGCGGCTGAGTCTATCCACCCAGCTTCGGGTGCATATCGACCGCCGTGAAGGGTGGAAACTTCGGCGTAATCACTCTGTTGTTTAGACAATATCCGAATATATGGGATAACGTCAACAGTAAATCGATGTTCGGATTCTCAGCCGGGATGTAGAGCCAGGACGTGAATGCCTACGCTCGCGCAGCTTGGTGAGGAAACGGGAAATGGCCCACGAAGCCGCAATTCCGCGGATGCTGGCAGCGCATCGGACCAGAGGGTGCCCGAGGGCAATCCGGACCTGGAGCACTCACGCACCGGTGCGGGGGATCGGCCTGAATGAAACGCAGGAACGACGTTCGGCAGAGGAACATCCGCAAGGCTTTGGTCATGTAAAAGCGGGTCGGCGCGGAAGAACTATGTCGTTACGGGGCGGGCGCCTTCAGCCGGCACTCGACTGAGGGGATTCAGGGTATTACGAGGAATTTGCATTTTGGAGAAGGCGTTCGGATATGGTCGCGGCCGCCGCCTTGACGGCCAGCGCCGCCTGCTCCACGTCCACATCCCGTCGCGCTTCCTCGTCCCACGCGAAGCCGACGCTGCTCATGGCAGTCTTCTGATCGGTGAGAATAGGCGCAGCAACACTGTAGACGCCGGGGTTAAATTCGCCCATTGTCAACAGATAGCCGTTCTTTTTGATTCCACCGAGCGTCTTGCGGAACTCGCTCCATGTACTACCGAGCCCTGCACTTTGAATTTCTTCACTGTAACGGGGATAGATAGCCTTTAGGCGGTGGTGTGGAAGGTAGGCGAGAATGACCTTGGACACTGACCCTTTAAACAGCGGGCGTCGCTGCCCACGGCTGAAGCGGTTCACCGGGCTGTTGGGCGCACGATACTCCGCTACGCAAAGCACTGAGTCGCGAAAGGCGGTGCACAGTGTCGCTGAGTGGCCAATTGTGTCGACCAGGTCCTCGAGGACGCCGCGGGAGGCAAGCAGTAGCGGATCTGTCTCGCGGATTTGAAGGTCCATCTCAATAATCCGTGGCCCCAGACTGTAGTACCCGTTACGTACCGTTGTCAGAAGCCCCGCGTCGTGCAGGGTCTTGACATAGCGGTAACCAGTGGACCGCGATGTATCCAGAGCCTCGATAAGATCGGCCGTCGACCAAATAGGCTGCTTTTCGGTAAAAAGATCAAGGATGTTCAGCATTCTCGCGAGGCTGCCTGCGCTGTCGGAAGAGGCTCCCGCCCCGTTGGTGGCAACCTCGATTTTGAGTGCACTCATCGGTGAATCCCTTGCTTCCTCTACCTGTGGTGCGCTTATCGCGTCCCGCTGTCGCGGCCGGATAACCGGTCCATGGTTAAACTCTCACGATACAGGATATCGGATACGCATGGTCGTAGCCACGTGTTGTTCCGCGGTCCGGCAAACGACAGGAGAACAAAGTCCGGAGCAGTACGGCGTCACCGATTGTAGGCGGGCATCGGTCCGCGGAGCGAGGTGCCCACGGCGTCGCAGGCTTCGACGACGTCAGCCGGCAATGGCCCGTTGGCCACAGCGGCGATGTTGGCGCGCAGCTGCTCCACCTTGGAGCCGCCCAGCAGCATCGATCCCACTCCCTCCCGGTAGGCGAGCCAGCGCAGGGAAAGCTCGGCCAGGGAGACTCCGGCATCCGCTGCGATGCGGGACAGCTCCCCGATCGCGTCGAACAGCTGCCTATCCCAGTACCGCTGGGTGTAGATTTCAGCCATTTTCGAATCACCGAAGCGGCCCTCGGCCGGTTTGACGTCGAAACTGTGCTTGCCGGTGAGCAGGCCCCCGCCCAGCGGGTTGTAGACCATGGTGTGGATATTGTGGGTGGCGGCGAACTCAAGGTATTCCTCCTCCAGCCGGCGGCCCACCAGGTTGTAGAGCTGCTGGGCGACGACGGGCTCCGGGGCGCCCACCTCGCGCGCCGTGGAAATGACATCAGCAATCTGCCAGGCGGCGAAGTTGGACACGCCCAGGGCGCCGATCTTTCCCTCAGCAACGAGCTCGGCCACAGTGGTCAGCGTCTCGGAAAGCGGTGTCGCCCGGTCCGGCTGGTGCAGGTAGAACAGGTCGATGCTGTCTACGGCCAGCCGTCGCAGGCTGCCTTCCACGCTGGCCCGCAGGCCAGCCGCTGACAGCGGTGCATTCGTTCCGTGGTCCACGTGCTGGATGCCGGCCTTGGAAGCCAGGATGACGCCGTCGCGCTTTCCCTTCAGGAGGCGGGACAGCATCTCCTCGGTGACGCCACCGACGTAGGCGTTGGCGGTATCGATGGTGGTAATGCCGGCGTTGAGCGCTTCCTCCACCATCCGCCCCGCGGTGGCCTCGTCGGCGGTGTCGCCGAACATCATAGTCCCGAGGACCAGCCGCGAGATGGGGAGTTTCAGGCCGTCCACCCGGGCTCCTTCGGATTGCATGCTCATTTTGTTGTTCCTTGCTGTCGCTGTGCTGTGAGGGTCTTGCCTAGTGGAAGGATCTTCCGCCGTCCGCTGCCAGTGCCGCTCCCGTAACATACGAGGATTCGTGGCTGGTAAGGAAAAGAATGGTTCGGGCGATCTCGATGGGATCGGCTAGGCGTTTGAGCGCATAGTTGCCGACGTTGGCCCTGAAACCATCTGCCATTGCGGTGTCCACCATCCCGGGACAAACAGTGTTGACCCGGACTTTGGGGGCCAGTTCCGCCGCCAGTGCCTTCGAGAGCGCTACGACCCCGCCCTTTGATGCAGCGTAGGCCGTAAGACCCGGGGCGTTTGGCAACAGTCCAGCTGCCGACGCGATCGTAACAACCGTCGCAGAGGGTTCCTGTATCAGCCAGGGTATGCTCGCGCTGATCACGTTGTATGTGCCGGTGAGATTGATGTCAATGACCCTGCGCCAGTCTTTGGAAGAAACCTCGGACGCGAGCCCTTGGAACATGATTCCGGCGGCATTGACGACGCCGTCAATGCCACTCAGTGCTGCGGCAGCTTCTCCAACAGCACCGGTAACTGCCTCGTCGTCAGTTAGATCCACCGGAAAAGCCCAACCACCAAGCTCCTCGGCGACAACATGGAGGTTTTCTTTGTCACGGTCCAGGAGCGCAATGGATGCCCCTTCCTGTGCAAAAAGCAGGGCTGTGCTTCGTCCAATTCCGGCTGCTGCGCCGGTGACAAGAATTCGGCGTCCTTCCAGCCGCTTGCCCAGCTTGTCTTCGTGGTCGTTCATGTCCATGCTCACTTGTAGATTCCTTTACTCTCAATGGGTCCGCCGCGAAGGCGGGCAACTTGCGCTCCCGTGGCCATGACCTGAATTACTGGGGCCGGCGGCCCAGCAACAGAATTGATTCGAAGGACATCGGCGTTCCACAGTCGCCTGCGTCTCCGTGGCGGACCTCAGGCGCATTTCGGGCGTCAGCGGGCATGTTAGGAGATGATGTCGGGGCGATAAACTGCCGGACCCTCCCCAGGCGACGGTACGCCTACTCGGCGGCGCGTTTAGGGATTTCGATTCCGTGGAGCACTCCCATGCGCTCAAAGTGGCCGTAGATTCGGTCCACGTATGTCCCAAAATCAGGGGATTCCACGAGTGCAAGTGGACGAGGACGGGGGAGGTCAACAACTATTTCATCGACGACTTCGCCTGGGCTTGGGCTCATCACGAAAATCCTGTCAGATAGTCCAACAGCTTCTTCAACACTGTGGGTGATGAACAGGACTGTAGGTTTGTTGCGCAGCCACAGTGCCTCGAGGTCAGATCGCACTTGGAGGCGGGTGAGAGCGTCCAGGGCGCCGAACGGTTCATCCAGCAAGAGCACCGATGGGTCGTGCACGATCGTGCGGATCAGGGACACCCGTTGCCGCATTCCGCCGGAGAGTTGGCGCGGATATTTGTCCATTGCCTTTTCTAGGTGGAGCTGTTTGAACAACTCGGTGGCGCGGGACCGCAGTACGTTCTTGTCAAGGCCCCGTATGTCAGCCTGAATCAGGACGTTTTCCATCGCCGTGCGGAAATCCAGCAGGAGGTGATCCTGGAAGGCAATCCCGATGTCTGTGAAGGGCTTGGTTACCGAGGTGCCGCCTATGCGGATGTCCCCTTCGGATCTGTCCAGGAGCCCGGCAGCCATCAGCATAAGTGTGCTCTTACCGCAGCCGGACGGCCCGACTATGGAAATGAACTCGCCCGGCTTTACGTCCATCGAGACCCGCTTGAGTGCTTCAAAAGAGTTGCCCTTGGGGCTGCTAAAGATCTTCGTGACGCCCGTAATTGAAATCGGAAGACCCGCAGCTTTCTTCTGCAACAATGTGTCGTTCATTCGTAGTTCCTTTCTGTGGTGCCCGCTCAAATCGGACGCCCTTGAAATGCAGGTGTCCCTGAACTGAGGTACCGTCGTGACCTTTAGTCGCGTTGGGAAACTCCGACGGTCCCATTGGTGTGTTGTGCTGCCCGGGGGCTGGGTGGTAACGCTTATTTGCAGCTATGCAGTTCGGACTCCGGCGGCAGGAAGTCGTAGGAAACGGCTTTTGAAATGTCTACGGGAGCAGGCAGGAGCTTGGCACGCGTCAAGATATCGTTGCTCTGTACCCACCGGTCCGGCTCCGCCCGACCGACGAACTTGGCGTCGGCAGCGCACATCAAGGGAAGCAGTAATTTCAGTTCGGCGCGCACGACGTCATCGCGCGAATCAGGCAGGAGCTGCTTGACGGCGCTTACTGCGCGTTCTTGATCGTCAATCGCCGCGTTCCAGCCCTTGAGGCTGGCTGCAACAAATTTCTTGACGGCCTCGGGATTTTTTTCGGCAAAGCTTTGGGTCGTAAAAATTGAATGGGCGACAGGAGAAACTCCGGAGTCTTTAAACCAGAAGTTATTGTATTGGGCGTTCTGCAGTTCCAATGCTACGGCCGTGTCTTGCCCACCGACAATCGCATCAACGTTTTTTTGGAGCAGTGCGGCAGGCAGCGACGCAAAGGGAAGGGTCGAGATGGTCACATCATTTTCGCTATAACCATTCTGTTGGAGGAAAAGGGGCAGGAGGAATGACCACGCACCGCCCTCGGCCAGCCCGATTTTCTTTCCCTTGAGATCTTTCGGGGAATTGATTCCTGATGACGTCAGAGTCTGAATTGCAATATTGGTAACCTGATTGTCCGTTGCAACCATGACAAGGGGGGCTCCCTTTTCAATTTGCTGACTGACGGCCACTGCATCTGCAATGCCCATGTCGGCCTGGCCGCTTGCAACGAGCTGCGCTGCTGTTCCAGATCCCGTACCCTGTTCAATTTTTGCGTCAATTCCGGCGTCCTTGTAAAAGCCATTGGCTTGCGCGACAGCGAAGCCCGCGGTTGAAGCATTCCAGGGGTTGTTCAATTGAAAGTGGACCGGGGTGCCTGTGCCGGCGCTGGTTGAGGATGGGCCGGCTGAGCAGCCGGCGAGTACCAGGGCTCCCGCCGCCATGGTGGCCGCGATTAATTTAGGAATGCCTCTTTGCATGATTTTTCCTTCAGTATTGTCGGATATGTTACGAATTTTCGATGCGGGGAGGGAAGCCTCACTCGCCCGAGTTATAAAGTCAATGCGCTTGGTGATCAGGTTCGTCGTTGCCATGGCGTTAGCAGCCATTCAACCGCCTCAACCAAGTAGTTGACGATCACTCCAATAACGGTGAGGATGACCAAAATGGCGAACATGTATGTGGTATCCAGTGCTCCGCTGGCCCGCAGCAGCGCGTAGCCCAACCCGCTGTTTGATCCGAGGAACTCCGCGACAAGTGCGCCCGTGATGGCGATCGTTGCGGATGTCTTTATCCCCGAAAAGATCACTGGGAGGGCGGCGGGAAACCGAAGAAACCAGAATGTCTGCCAACGAGACGCGCCCATGGATCGGGTCAAATAAAGGAGTCTCTCGTCAAGGATTCTGAATCCGCTGATGCTTGCCATGAGCAGGGGAAAGAAGGTTATTAGTATGACAAGGCCGATTTTCGTATTGATGCTAAAGCCGAGCCAAACCAGGAGCAGTGGTGCGACCGCGATCTTCGGCACCAGCTGGAGGATCATAACCTGCGGGTAGAGCAGCTGTTTTGCAGTCCGGGAGAGTGCAATGACCAAGCCAAGAGGAATGCCGATGACGATGCTCAGTAGAAGCCCTATTACAATGACCACAAGAGTGGCCTGTGTGTGGGTCCACAAACTACTTGCATCACTGAAAAGACGCCCAAACACTGTAACCGGCCCCGGAAGCAGGTACGCCGGGATCTTGAACAGCTCGACTACTGCACCCCACGCCACGAGGATCGCCAGAAACACCACGAATGGCAATGACGACCACACGACAGAGCGGATTCGCCTCGTCGAGGCGGAGACTTCTCGTCGTTCGCCTGAGTCTGTTCCTGGCGTCTGACGGGGGGGCAAAGCGGTCCCCTTCTGACTGGGGCGATCGGCCGTAAGGGTTTTTCTCTGCATGAACCTTCTCTTCCTTGAGCGGGACGCGAACCAATACCTGAGCCCAATGCGCGTGGTGGGTTGCCCTGCCTCGACTGCTGATGAGCGGTGAAATTCCGCGGGCCTTTAAGCCCAGCGCGACAAAAATGTTCTTGAGAACTGCGTAGTGCCCTCGACCGAGTTGTATGGCCTGAGTCACATAGCGCTTGGTGATTGAGGATATCCTGCATTGTAAGAATTCGTCAACAGGAGCGAATGGGGTCGATTTAGTACACTCATCCGCCGCAAGGCCACAAGCTCATGTTTTTCGATCGCGGCGTCAGGTCTTGATACTGCCCGTGAGCAGCCCTTCGGCTGCGGCACCGGACCAACCATCCAAGCGACCTCGCGACCAGTTCTAACTATTTACAATATCCCGGACTGTGAGATAGTCTTCACAAAGGTGCCCGGTTCGGCACGAATTGCAGCGGACGGGCCGGGCGCCAATCCATCGGCTCCCGTCGGGGATGACATCAAATTTTTGTGAAGGAGCAGGATTATGCGCGTCAGCAAAGCAGCCGACACCGGCAGTGAACCGGTCGGGACCATGCGTGAAGGGAAACTGGACCAGAAACACCTGTTGTTCGGTGAAGACGGGTCGCCCAACAATTACGACCTGAACATCGGTGTTACAGGCAGCGGTGGCTGGGGTACCCCTCGGCACAGGCACACCTTTGACCAGATCCGTTACGTTATCGAAGGCCGCTTGCCTTACACCGAAGAGAACGTGCTGGAACAGGGCTGGGTCGGGTACTTCCCGGAAAGCGTCTACTATGGGCCCCAGGCCCGCGCCGAAGGTCTGCGGACAATGGTTCTGCAGGCTGGCGGCGCGAGCGGCGCCGGCTATCTGAGCGCCGCACAGCGCGAAGCGGGTAACGCCGAACTGGCCAAGACCGGTGAGTTCAAGAAGGGTCTCTACCACTTCACGGACGCTAGCGGCCAGCCACAGACGCTTGATGGATCGCAGGCAATTTTCGAGCACGCCACCGGCCGTAAGCTCGAATTCGCAACGCCTCGATACGAAGACGTCATCGCCATGAATCCCGAGGCCTACGCCTGGCTCCCTTCAGCTGATGAAGGGGTCTCGGAAAAGTGGCTCGGAACTTTCACCGAACGCAATCTGCGCACGGGCTTCTTGCATCTCGAACCCGGAGCCGTTTACCACGCCGGCCAGTTCCCCTCAATCGAGATCCTCTTCCAGACCAAGGGTCAGGTCACCGCGGGCGGTGAAAAGTACGGTCCGGAGACCGGCTACGAATTCCTTGCCAACGAAGGCCCGGTTCCCGTCCAGGCCATCGAACCCACTGAGTTCCTCCGCGTAGTTCTCCACACTTTCTAAGTCGATCGACGAAAGGCGGGGCCCCT
>Ga0308169_10000659_pt1 | contig 46875 bp, 39 predicted proteins | sample PhyBR1_2_FD_202139 | JGI IMG/M metagenome (GOLD analysis project Ga0308169, IMG submission 202139) | Phyllosphere microbial communities from UC Gill Tract Community Farm, Albany, California, United States - DLSLSB.R1 | ecosystem: Host-associated > Plants > Phyllosphere > Unclassified | place... | reverse complement strand
CTGCAGGGCGGACGGCACTCGGCGCGGCAGATCGTGCGCCTGCTCGAGGGCAAGGCCACCGAGCGCTTCAAGTACTTCGACAAGGGCACCATGGCGACGATCGGCACGAACGCCGCGGTCGCCCAGCTGCGCGGCGGGATCACGATGGTCGGCCCGGTCGCCTGGCTCGCCTGGGTGTTCGTGCACATCACGAGCCTGCTCGGCGCCGGCAACCGGATGTCGACCCTGACGCACTTCTTCGTCCGCTACGTGTGGTTCATGCGGAAGCGCTCGATCCCGATCGTCGGCGACGTCCGCCCGGTGCGCCCGAACGGCGACCGCGAGCCGGACCCCTGGCAGCTGCAGAAGGCCGAGTAGCCGCCGAGTCCACTCGCGCGCTCGCGCGCTCGCTTCGTGAGCAGGAACGGTCGGGTCCGCACGTCGGACCCGACCGTTCCTGCTCACGGTGTGCGTGCGGCGGACGTTGGGCGCGACGGTCTGGAGGCGCGGTGCGGGCTGGCCACGGGCCTCCCGGCCGACGCGTGGTGCGCGGGGCTGGCGCCGACGCGGAACGACCATGTCGCCGTCGTACGACAGCGACATGGTCGCTGTGCGCGCAGCGCGACGGTCACACGTTCGGCGTCGACACTGACGAGCCTGGTACACCCCGCTCGTTGAGCCTCCTCTTACCCGCGAGAGGCACCCTGGTCGGCGACACGCAACCGAGCAGCGCGGGGAGGGACCATGTCGACGACGACGCTGACACACGCGCCGACGCACGCGCCGACACCGGCGCGACCGCAGCACCGCACGGCCACCCCGGCACGCGCCGGAACCGGTACGCCCGAGGCTCCGCCGCCCCCGCTGACGCACCGTGCGCCCGCGCTCGACGGACTCCGGACGCTCGCCATCCTGGTCGTCGTCCTGTACCACCTGCACGTGCCGCAGTTCGAGGGCGGCTTCATCGGGGTCACGGTCTTCTTCGTGCTCTCCGGGTTCCTCATCACGACGCTGCTGCTCGGCGAACGGCGCCGCACCGGGCGGGTGCGCCTCGGGTCGTTCTGGGTGAAGCGGCTGCTGCGCCTGTACCCGGCGCTGCTGGCGCTCGTCGTGGTCGGGCTGCTGCTCTGGAACTGGGTCGGTGACTACAAGGGCGCGTCACTGCACTCCGGCGAAGCGGCGTTCATCGCGCTGACCTACACGGGCAACCTGTTCCGCGCCTTCTGGGACACCTCGCAGGGCGTCTTCGCGCACACGTGGAGCCTGTCGATGGAGGAGCAGTTCTACCTGGTGTGGCCTCCGGTCCTGGTGCTGCTGGCCGCGCTCAGGGTGCGGCGTCGCTGGCTCCTCGCGGGGCTCGGCGTCCTGGTCGTCGGGGCGTCGGCGGTGTCGTGGGCGAGCTACCGGACCCCGAGCGGCGGGACCACGCCCGACGTCTACTTCTCGCCCGTGCTCGGGGTGGTGCCGCTCGCGATCGGCTGCGGACTCGCCCTGCTGCTCGACGACGAACGCGTGCGGGTGCGGGCCGCCGGGGTCCTGGGGCACCTGGCGACCTGGGTCGGCCTCGTGCTGCTGGTCGCGGTGCTGCTCGGCATCGACGACGACTGGACCGAGCACGCGTCGACGTTCGGGATCGTGCTGCCGGCGACCGGACTGGTCTCGGCGGTGGCGATCGGCGGCCTGGTCTCGGTCCGGTCCCCCGTGTCCGCGGCCCTGGGGTGGACGCCGGTGTCGTGGTTCGGCCGCCGGGTGTCGTACTCGGCGTACCTCTGGCACCCGCTGGTGATCGCGCTGCTCGGCACCTTCGCGATCGGCCCCTGGGGCACGGTCGGCCTGGTCGGCGCCGTGGTGATCGTGTCGATCGGTGCCGCGTACGCCGTCGAGGTGCCCGTCGAGCGGTTCCGCGCGCGGGCTCGTGCGGCACGCAGCGCATCCGCGCCGATGCCTGCGGCCGCACCTGTGCCTGCGCCCGCGCTCGCGCCGTCGAGTGAGCAGAAGACGTCGGGTACGGCGCGCTGACCCGACGCCTTCTGCTCACTGAGTGCCCCGGCGCACGCCGACCGTAGGCTCGCCCCCGTGCACTCGGAACGGACGGACGTCCTCGTCGTCGGCGGCGGACCCGTCGGGCTGTTCGTGGCGGCGCTCCTCGCGGCGCGGGGCGTCGACGTCCGGGTGTGGGAACGCCGCGCGGAGCCGCCGACCGGTTCGCGGGCCATCGGCATCCACCCGCCGTCCCTCGACGCGTTCGCCGCGATCGGCCTGGACACCGCGGTGCTCGCCGAGGCGTCGCTCGTCCGTGCAGGGGTGGCCAGGAGCCGCGGTCGGACCCTCGGCACGCTGCGCTTCGACCGGGCTTCGCCGACCCACCCGTACGTGGCGACCCTCGACCAGCACCGCACCGAGTCCCTGCTCCGCGACCGGCTCCACACCGGTGCGCCGGAGGCCCTGCGTACCGGGACCGCCCTGACCGCCCTGACCCGGCACACCGACCACGTCGATGCCACCGGGACCGGGCCGGACGGCGACGTGGTGACGGTCCGTGCGGCCTTCGTCGTCGGTGCGGACGGCGCTCGGAGCGTCGTCCGTGACCTGCTCGGCATCGGAACGACCGGACGCGAGTACCCGGACCGCTACGTGATGGGCGACTTCGCCGACCCCGAGGCTCCGTCGGCCCGGTCCGCCGCGCTGGTCGACGTGGGCCCGGACGGCGTGGTCGAGTCCTTCCCGCTGCCGGGCGCGCGTCGCCGGTACGTGGCACTGGTGCCGGACGACGCAGCGTTCGCCGCAGCGGAACGCGGCGCGACGGGCGACCCGGACCCCGCGCTCGTCGCCCGTCTCGCGGCACTCGTCGCGGAGCGCACCGGTGTCGTCCCCGACCCGGCGACCTGCTCGATGACCAGCGGCTTCCGGGTGCGTCGCCGCACGGCCGACCGCGTCGGTGCCGGCCGGGTCGTGCTCGTCGGGGACGCCGCACACGAGATCAGCCCGATCGGCGGGCAGGGCATGAACCTCGGGTGGCTCGACGCCGCCGAGTTGGCGCCGCTGCTCGCCGGAGCGGTCCGCACCGGCACGGCCGGGCCGTGGCCGGGCTACGCCGCCCGCCGCCAGGCAGCCGCCCGTCGTGCGGCTCGCCAGGCCGAGGCGAACATGGCGCTCGGTCGTCCGCTCGGCCCCGTCAGCACGACCGGACGGGAGGCGCTGCTCCGGACCGCCCTGTCGCTGCCGACCGCGCACGGCTTGGCCCGGCTCTACGCGATGCGCTGGGCCTGACGGCTCACGTCAGGCGACGAGTCGCGCGCCCGCGAAGCCGAGCTCGACGACGAGCACGAGCGACGACGCGATGACCAGCCGGAACAGGGTGCGCGACGCCCGTCCCGCGAGCACCAGCCGCACGCCGACGACGGCGAGGACGAGCACCACGACGGCACCGAGGACCGCGAGCACGACCCCGACGCCCCGCACCGGGTCGTCACCGAGCACCTGTCCGCCGAGCACCAGGGCGGCCGCGACGACGAGCGAGGCGAACGCGACGATCCCCGCGCCGCGGAGCCCGAGCCGGTGCGGGAACCCCCGGACACCGGTGGCGGCGTCGTCGACCAGGTCGGGCAGCACGTTGGTGCAGTGGATCGCGATGCCGAAGACGGCCCCCGTCGCGATCGCCCACCACGTCGGCCACTGTCCCTCGGGCCCGGCCGCGACGGACACGACGGGCAACAGCCCGAAGGCGACGATGAACGGCGCCACCGACCACACCGAACGCTTCAGGCCGGCGTCGTAGGCCCACCCGGCGGCGACCAGCACGAGGTGCGCGACCGCGGCGACCGGCCCGAGGAACAGCGAGAGCACCACGGCGATCCCGGCGCTGGCGTACGCGGCGGTACGGACGGTGCCGACGGCGATGAGGCCGCGGGCCACGGGCTTGTCGCGCCGTCCGACGGCCCGGTCGCGGTCCGCGTCGATCCAGTCGTTCGCCAGCCCGATGGACAGCTGCCCGGCGACGACCGTCAGCGCCACCAGGGCCACGAGCCACACCGGGTGTCCGACGGCGGCGGCGACCACCGCGGCGAGGACGGTCACGGTGACGGTCGGCCCGGGGTGCGACGACGCGAAGAGCAGTCGTGCGGTCGACGGGGCGCTGCTGGCGGTCACCCGGTCAGCGTACGGAACGCTCCTGCGCGGTCGTGGGGCCGGTCACGGGACCGCGGTCACCTCGACGCCGAAGCGGTCGACGAGCTCGCGCTTGAGCACCTTGCCGCTCGGGCCGAGCGGCAGCGCGTCGAGGACGTGCACGACCCGGGGGTACTTGTACGCGGCGATCTCAGCGGCGACGAAGTCGACCAGGACCTGCGGCTCGACGGTCGCGCCGGAGCGCAGGACCACCGCCGCCTCGATCTCCTGCCCGTGCACCGCGTGCGGCACGCCGAACACCGCGGCCATCGCCACGTCGGGGTGGGTGGCGAGCACCTCCTCGACCTGGCGGGGGTACACGTTGTAGCCGTTGCGGATGATCATGTCCTTGGTGCGGTCGACGATCGTCAGGTAGCCGTCGTCGTCCTTCGTGCCCAGGTCGCCGGTGCGGAACCACCCGTCGACGATGGCCTCCGCGGTGTCCTCGGGCCGGTCGAGGTACCCGTTCATCAGGTTGTGGCCGCGGATCACGAGCTCGCCGATCGCACCGTGCGGCAGCATGACGATCGCGTCGCGGACCTCGGGGTCGGCGATCTCGACGTCGACGCCCCACACCGGCGTGCCGATCGTGCCGGGCCGCGGCGGCTGTCCGACGTGGTTGAAGGTGGCGACCGGCGAGGTCTCGGTCAGGCCGTACCCCTCGTGGATCGGGGCGTCGAAGACCTGCTCGAACCGCTCGAGCACCGCCAGCGGCAGCGAGGCACCACCGGAGATCGCGTACCGGAGCGTCGGACGGGCCTCGGACCGGGTCGCGGCGTCGAGCAGCGCCATGTACATCGTCGGGACGCCCATGAAGATGCCGCAGCCGTGCTCGACCATCGCGGCGAGCGCCGAGTCGCCGTCGAACTTCGGCAGCATGACCAGCGTCGCGCCGGTGCGGAACCCGGTGTTCATCGTGCAGGTCTGCCCGAACGTGTGGAACAGCGGCAGCGCGCCGAGCAGGACGTCGCCGCGGTGCATGTCGAACGTGGTCATCAGGTTGGTGTTGACCTGTTCGAGCAGTGCGAAGTGCGACCCCTCGGCACCCTTGGGCTGGCCGGTGGTGCCGCTCGTGTACAGGATGGTCGCGGTGTCGAACGGGTGCCTGGGGACGTAGGTGTCGAGCGGTTCGCTCTGCGCGGCCAGGGCCTCGAGCCGGTCGGGGCCGGCCGCGGACTGGTCGCCGGTCGGAGCCTGCGCAGGGGCCGGCGCGAGCACGGTCACCACGTCGACCCCGGCCAGCTCGGCGCCGGCAGCACCTTCGCCGAGCAGCGGTGCGGCGCAGACGAGCAACGTGGCCCCGCTGTCGCGCAGGACGTACTCGATCTCGCGGCGTTTCAGCAGGGCGTGCACGGGCACGGCCACCGCGCCGAGGGCGAGTGTGGCGTAGTAGACGCGGGGGAAGTCCGCGACGTTCGGCACGAGCATCGCGACCTTCGACCCCTCGGTGACGCCCCGCGCACGGAGCGCTCCGGCGTAGGACAGGGTCTGGGCCCACAGCTCGGCGTAGGTGGTGCGGACGTCGCCGACGATGACGGCGACGTCGTCGGGGTACCGTGCCGCCGACTCGGCGAGGATCGCTGCGACCGATGCGGTCGCGCGGGTGGTGTGGGTGTCGTGCATGCCGGTCTCCGTCGTCGTCGACGACCTCGTCGTCGTCGCAGCCGATCCTACGGCTCGTCCTGCCGCGTCGCGCGTGCTCCGACGACACCCGTCCGGGGCGGTCGCCGCACGGGTGTCCGGTCAGGCAGCGGTCGGCGCGGCGACCTTCCGGCGCACCAGGACCCCGGACGCCAGGGCGATCCCGAGCAGCACGACGAGTCCGCCGACGGGTTCGTTCCACCGCACCCGCTCCCCCAGCACGAGCACCCCGAGCGCCACCCCGACCACCGGCGTCAGGTAGGTGACGGTGGAGGCGCGACCAGCGCCCCACGCCTGCACGAGCCGGGTGTTCCAGGCGTAGGCCAGCCCCGTGCCGACGCAACCGAGCGCGATCATCGCGGCCACGATCCTCCCGTCCAGCTCGACCGGACCGGTCGCGATGACGGGCGCGACCAGCAGCAGCATCCCGGAGGCCAGCGTCAGCTGGACCGTCGCCAAGGTGACCGGGTCGTACGCGCTCGCCACGGCCACCCGCCGCAGGTAGGCGAGCCCGATGCCGTAGGACGCGGTCATGCCGAGCAGTGCGACCTGCCCCGGCACGCTCGCCAGGACCTCGGGGTCGGTCAGGACGTCCCACGGGCCGACCAGCACGAGCACCCCGACGATGCCGAGCACGATCCCGAGCACCTGCCGTCCGCGCAGGCGTTCGGACGGCACGAGCACCGCGAGCGCGGCCAGCGTCATAATCGGGGTCGTCGCGTTGTAGATGCTCGCGAGGCCGGACGGCACCGTCTGCTCCGCCCACGCCATCAGTGACGACGGCACCGCGTTGAGGAACACCGCGACGACCGCCAGGTGCGCCCAGGTCCGCGGTTCCCGGGGCCAGCGCCGACGGGTCGCCAGGAGCACCACGACGAGCGTGACCCCACCGAGCACGGTCCGCACGGTGGCGACCTGCTGCGGGGCGAGACCGTCGAGGCCGATCTTCGCGAAGAGGAAGCTCGAGCCCCAGGTCAGTGCGACGAGGACGTAGAGGAGGGCGTTCACGTGGCCTAGTGTCGGACCACCGAGCGACATGCGGCAAACGCATGTCGCTCATGCCCACATGAGGAGGACGCATGACCGTCTCGGTCCAGCAACTGCGCGCGTTCGTCGCCACGCTCGACGCCGGGTCCTTCACCGCCGCGGCCGCCGCCCTGGGCGTCGGCCAGTCTGCGGTGTCGCACGCCGTCGCGGGGCTCGAGCGCGAGGTCGGCGGCTCCGTCGTGCACCGCGGCGCGGTCGCCGCCCCCACCCCGCTCGGCGACCGCCTGCTGGCCCACGCCCGCAGCGTGCTCGCCTCGGTCGAAGCCCTGGAGGCGGTGGTCCGGCCCGGCACGGCGCGCGGCACCGTGCGCCTCGCCGCGGTCCCCACCGTCTGCCAGGGGCTGCTGCCGCGGCTCCGCGAGCTGTGGGCGGTGACCCTGCCGGACGTCGACGTGCAGGTCTACGAGGGGGACGACGACGAGATGCCGGAGTGGCTCGAGGCCGGCACCGTCGACGCCGCCGTGCTCGTCGACCCGTCGCCGGTGCCCGACGGCGGCGTGGTCGTCGCGCGGGACGAGATGGCCGCGGTGATCCGCCGCGACCACCCCCTCGCCGAGCTGCCAGCACTCACCCTCGACGACCTGCACGAGGACGGCCTGGTGGCGGGCGGCGGCGGGTGCGAGTACCAGGTCCAGAAGCTCCACGAACTCGACGGCCGGCCGTTCCGGTACGCCCACCGGGTGCGCGAGATGAGCACGATGTTCGGGATGATCCAGCGGGGCGAGGGCGTGTCGATCGTGCCGACCCTGGGCCGCGGGATGCTGCCGCCGGACCTCGTGATGATCCCGATGGCCCGGCGGCTCGAGCGCACCCTGGTGCTGAGCGGGCCGTCGTCCCGTGCGTGGCACCCCTTGGCGCGGGCGCTGGTCGACGCGGTCTGAGGCGGGCGGGCGGGTCGCCGGTCGAGCGGCTCCGGCGGCTCCGGCGGCTCCGACCTTCGGCGGATCCGCTCGTCGACGCGGCTCCCTAGGCTCGGGGCATGACCTCGACCGCGCTCCCCGCCGTGCCCCTCGGGCAGCGTGTGTGGTCCCAGACGTGGCGCGTGGCCGTCGCGGCGCTGACCGGGCTGTTCACCGCCGGTCTGGTGTGGCCGACGACGGACACCCGCGGCTGGAGCGACCTGCACGTCGGCGCTCTGATCCTCGGGGACATGGGAGCGGGCCTGGTCGCCCTCGTCCTGCTGCCGTTCCGGCACCGGGCGCCGCTCGTGGTCACGGTCGTCATCGGTGCCCTCAGCTCGGTGTCGACGCTGGCGGTCGGGTCGGCCGCGATCGCGACGGTCTCGCTCGCCACCCGGCGCCGTGCCGTCGAGATCGCCGTCGTCGGTGCGGTGCTGCTCGGCGCCACCGTGCTCTACGACGTCGTCCTTGCCCCCGACCAATCCGTGCCGTTCTGGCAGATCGTGCTCGCAGGCACCGTCAGCATCGCCCTGCTCGTCGCGATCGGCATCGGGATCGGGCAGCGCCGGGCGCTCCTGCTCTCCCTGCGCGAGCGCGCGGACCTGCTCGAGCGCGACCAGCAGCTGCGCGAGGACCGCGCCCGCGAGCAGGAACGCGCCCACATCGCCCGCGAGATGCACGACGTCCTGGGCCACCGGCTCTCCCTCGTCGCGCTGCACGCCGGCGCACTCGAGTACCGCGGCCCGGGGCTCACCCCGGACGAGACCGCCGCAGCGGCCGGGGTCGTGCGGGCCGAGGCGCACTCCGCGCTCACCGACCTGCGCGACGTGCTCGGGGTGCTGCGCGACCCGGCCGCGAACGCCGGCGACGAGGTGACCGGCACCGCGCCTCCGCAGCCGACACTCGTCGACCTGCCCGCCCTGCTCGACCAGGCCCGTTCCGGGGGCGCGGCCGTCCGGGCGCGCGTCGACTCCGACGCCGCGGCGGTGCCGACTGCCGTCGGGCGACATGCGTACCGCATCGTGCAGGAGGCGCTGACGAACGCCCGTCGGCACGCCCCCGGACAGCCCGTCGACGTGGTGGTCGAGACCGTCGGCGGTCCGGCGATCCGGGTGGTGGTGTCGAACACGCTGACCGACGAGCCAGCGCGCACGAACGCCGACGCCGCCGGGCAGGGTGCCGGGCACGCCGCCGGCTCCGTCGCGGGGCACGGTCTGCGCGGGCTCGCCGAACGCGCTCGACTCGTCGGCGGGAGCTTCCGTGCCGGCAGCGACGACGGACGCGTGCACGTGGTCGAGGCGGTGCTGCCGTGGACGCCGTGACCGCTCCCGTCCGGGTCGTCCTGGTCGACGACGACCAGCTCGTCCGCGTCGGGCTCCGCATGCTGCTCAGCGGCGACGACGGTCTGGTGGTCGTGGGCGAAGCGGGCGACGGGCTCGAGGCCGAGGGCGTCATCGCCGCGACCGCGCCCGACGTCGTGCTCATGGACATCCGGATGCCCCGGTGCGACGGACTCGTCGCCACCGAACGCGAACTGCGACGGCGGCCCGACCTGGCCGTCCTGGTGCTGACCACGTTCGAGGGGGACGACCTCGTGCTGGGAGCGCTGCAGGCCGGCGCCCGTGGGTTCCTGCTCAAGGACACCCCGCCGCACGAACTCGTGCAGGCCGTACGGACCGTGGCGTCCGGGCGCTCGATCCTGTCCCCCTCGGTGCTCGACCGGGTGATCGCGTTCGCCGCCGGGCCACGCTCGGGCCCCGCGGCCGGTGGAACGGGCGGCGCCACCGCGGACGGTGCCGAGGAACGTCGACTGCTCGCCCTGCTGACCGAGCGCGAGCGGGAGGTCGCGCTCGCCGTGGCCAACGGGGCGTCGAACGCGCAGATCGCCGCCGACCTGTACGTGGGCCTGGCCACCGTGAAGACGCACGTCGGGCACGTGTACGAGAAGTTCGGCGTCGAGAACCGGGTGCAGCTCGCGCTCGTCGTGCACGCGGCGCGGCGGGGCGGGACGGGGTGGGGACAGCCCACCGGGTGACCGGGTGAGCGTCGTCTGAACGGTCGGCGATGTCCGCTCGGCAGGATGGACCGATGGCCGAGACGCACGTGAAGACGTTCACCACCGCGGACGAAGCGGCAGCCGAGGCCGCAGGGCTCGCCTGGCTCGCCGAGGCCGAGGACGCCGGCGGCACCCGCATCGCCCGCGTGCTCGGGCGCCCGAGTCCGACCGTGCTCGACCTCGAACTGATCTCCGACGGCTCCCCCACCACCGCCCAGGCCGAGCGGTTCGGCCGATCGCTCGCCCACACGCACGCCGCCGGTGCCGACCACTGGGGCGCACCTCCCGCCGGCTGGACCCGAGGAGCGGCGTTGCGGATGGGCCGTTCGCGCACGCCGTTCGTCGCAGCCGAACAGGCACCGGCGACCTGGGGCGAGTTCTTCGCCGAGTACCGGATCCGCGACTTCGTCCGCCGGATCGTCGACGCCGGCGGGTTCGACCACGCCGAGGCCGCCGTGTTCGAGCGGGTCGCGTCGCGGGTACAGGACGGCACCCTCGGTTCACCGCAGCCCGCGCTCGTCGGGGACCGCCCCGCTCGCCTGCACGGTGACCTGTGGGCCGGCAACGTCCTCTGGCCGACGGACTCGTCCGAACCCACCGGCGCCGTGCTCATCGACCCGATCGCGCACGGCGGGCACGCGGAGACCGACCTGGCGCTGCTCGGGCTGTTCGGGCTGCCCCGGCTCGAGACGGTGCTCGCCGCCTACGACCGGGAGTCACGGCTGGCCGACGGCTGGCAGGAGCGCGTCGAGCTCCACCAGCTCGCGCCGCTGCTGCTGCACGTGTTCCTGTTCGGCGGCTCGTACACCGGGGCCGCGCTCCGGGCGGCGCAGCGGTACGCCTGACCCCTCGCACCGTGCGGCCTCGCTCACACCGTGCGAGGTTCCCCGCCCCGGTGCCAGCGGCGCACCGTGCGGCCTCGCTCACATCGTGCGAGGTTGCCCACCCCGTGCAGCGCTACAACCGCGCACCGATCAGGCGACCCCGCACCGACCGGACGACAGCGCACCGTGCGCCCGCGCCGCCCGCGCCCTCCCCGCCGGCCAACCTCGCACCGTGCGTCCTTAGCTCGCCCACAGCCGGCACAGTGCAGCAGTCGGGGAACGCCCCGGATGCTCATCGACATGACCACCTACCCGGTACCCGTGACCGACCGACGCGACCCCGCGCGCAGTGCCGCGCGGGATCGGCGCCGCCCGCCCCTCGCCCGGCTGTTCCTCGGCGAGCGCGAGGACGCCCGCTGGCTCCGGCCCGCGTTCTGGGCGCTCCTCACCGTGACCGCCGTGGTGTACCTGTGGGACCTCAGCGTCTCCGGGTACGCCAACAGCTTCTACGCCGCCGCCGTGCAGGCCGGCACGAAGTCGTGGGAGGCGTTCTTCTTCGGCTCCCTCGACTCGTCGAACTTCATCACCGTCGACAAACCACCCGCCTCACTCTGGGTGATGGTGCTGTCGGCCCGGCTGTTCGGCTTCTCGAGCACCAGTCTGCTGCTCCCCCAGGCGCTGATGGCCGTTGGCTCCGTCGCCCTGGTCTGGGGCACGGTCCGCCGCACCCTGGCCCGGCTCGGTGCCACCACCGCGAACGTCGGCGCCCTGCTCGCGGGCTTCGTCGTCGCAGCGACCCCGGCAGCGGCCCTGATGTTCCGCTTCGACAACCCGGACGCCCTGCTCGTCCTGCTGATGACCGCCGGGGCGTACTGCACGGTGCGGGCACTCCCGAAGGGCAGCTGGAGGTGGATCGCGCTCGCCGGGGTCGCCCTGGGCTTCGCGTTCCTGACGAAGATGCTGCAGGGCCTGCTCGTCCTGCCCGCCTTCGGCCTCGTGTACCTGTTCGCCGCCCGCACCGGATGGGGCCGGCGGGTGATCGGCCTGGTCGTCGCCGCCGGCTCCCTCGTGGTGGCCGCCGGCTGGTGGGTCGTCGCCGTGTGGCTCTGGCCCGCCGAGTCCCGCCCGTACATCGGCGGCTCGACGAACAACACCGTCCTCGACCTGGTGTTCGGCTACAACGGCCTCGGTCGGATCTTCGGCGGCTCGGGCAACGGTGGCGGAGGCGGTGGCATGACCGGCGGTACCGCGGGTGGCTCCTTCGGTGGCTCGACGGGCCTGAACCGGCTGTTCTCGTCCGAGATGGGGCTCGAGATCTCGTGGCTCCTGCCCGCGGCGCTCATCGCCCTGGTCGTCGGCCTGGTCGTCATCGGCCGCCGGCACCTGGCCGACCCCGCCCGTGCCGGGCTCGTCCTGTGGGGCGGGTGGCTCCTGGTCACCGGCCTGGTGTTCTCGTACATGTCCGGCACGATCCACCCGTACTACACGGTCGCCCTCGCCCCGGCGATCGCCGGACTCGTCGGCACCGGCGGCGCCCTGCTCTGGCACGCACGAGCCCGCTTCCTCGGCCGCCTCGGCCTCGCCGCGATGACCGGCGTCACCGCGTTCTGGGGCTGGTGCCTGCTGAACGAGAACCCGACGTGGCTGCCGTGGCTCCGCTGGGTGATGCTCGCCGGTGGGCTGCTGTCCGCGGCACTGATCGTCATCGGCAGTGTGCCGTCGCTGCGCAGGCTCGTCACGGTCGGCGTCCTCGCCGGCACCCTGTTCGGGCTGTCCGGCACCACCGCCTACGCCCTCGCCACGACGACCGTCGCGCACTCCGGTTCGATCCCGAGCGTCGGTCCGGCGGGCAGCAGCTCCGGTGGGACGGGCGGCGGTGGCACCGGTGGCATGCCGGGAGGCACGGATGGACCGGGTGGACCGGCCTCCGGTTCCGACGACGGCGGCTCCGACGGCACGTCCGACTCCCAGCAGGGTCCCGGCGGGACCCCGCCGGAGGGCGCTTCCGGCGAGGCGCCGGAAGGCGCCACCGGGCAGGCACCGGGCGGTACGACGGAGGGATCCGACGGCGCGGGCTCCGAGGCGGGGTCGGGCACGGGCCTCCAGGCCGGGGGTGGTGGCACAGGCGGCGGCACGTCGACCTCGTCGGCGCTGCGGAAGCTGCTCGAGGCATCCGACGCGAAGTGGGCGGCCGCGGTGAACGGATCGCAGTCGGCCGCGCAGCTCGAACTCGACACCGACACCGCCGTGATGGCGATCGGCGGCTGGTCGAGCGACCCGGCTCCGACGCTCGCGCAGTTCAAGGCCGCCGTCGCCGACGGCGACATCGGGTACTACGTCTCGTCCGGCTCCGGCGGTGGGATGGGCGGCGGATCCTCGACCGCGTCGGCGATCCAGGAGTGGGTCGCGGCGAACTACGGGTCGACGACGGTCGGCGGCCAGACCGTCTACGACCTGAGCAGCACGGAGTGACCGGCGACGGGGGCGCGGTGGATAGGCTCCGGGACATGCCCGGCCACCCGCTGCAGCGCACCGACGGCTCCCCCGTCCGCGCCCTCGTCGTCGACGACGAGCACGCCCTGGCCGATGCCGTCGCCCTGGCGTTCGCGGGCGACGGCTGGGCCGTGCGGTCCGTGCACCGTGGTCGCGACGTGCTGTTCGCGGCCAGGGAGTTCCAGCCCGATGTCATCGTGCTCGACGTGATGCTGCCCGACATCGACGGGTTCGAGGTGCTCGAACGGCTCCGCGACGCCCGCGACGGCGTCCGGGTGCTGTTCCTCACCGCACGCGACGCCCCCGAGGACCGGCTCGCCGGGCTGACCGGCGGCGGCGACGACTACCTGACCAAGCCCTTCGGCATCGAGGAGCTGCTCGTCCGTGCGCGGATCCTGGCGCGCACCTCGGCCAGGGTCGCCGTAGCCGGGGCGAGCACCGGGCTCGTGGTCGGCGACCTGCGGCTCGACGAGGACGCCCGCACGGTCAGCCGCGACGGGGACCCGATCGAACTCACGCCGACCGAGTACGAACTGCTGCGGCACCTGGCACGGAACGCCAACCGGGTGCTGTCCCGCGAGCAGCTGCTGGCGAGCGTGTGGGGCATGGACTTCGGCACGTCGTCGAACCTGGTGGACATGTACGTGTCGTACCTGCGGAAGAAGCTCGACGTCGGGCGCGAGCCGATGCTGCAGACCGTCCGTGGGGCGGGGTACGTGTTGCGGCCGACGACGTGAGCCGATCGGCGAGGGTGATCCGGGCCTCTCCCCACCGTCACGGCCGACCCCGCGCCGGACGGGTGCCGTCGTTGCGGTGGCGGGTCGTGGCGGCCGTCGCGCTGTTGCTCGTGGCGACGAACGTCGTCGTGGGGGCGGTGACCGTCGTCGCGTTCCGGGGGTACCTGGTCGACCGGCTGGACGCGGAACTGTCGACGGCCGCGAACCGGACCGTCGGCGGACGGGACGGCGCGGACGCGCCCACCGGACCGCCGCCCGGGTCGTCGTCCTCGTCGTCGGATCGTCCGGATCCCGACAACGCCTTCATCGGTGCACCCGGGCAGTCCGCCGGCACGGTCGTGGCGATCGTGCGGGACGGCACCGTCGTGCTCGGCGGGTACACCGACAGCGACGGAGGCCAGCACGGGCTGGCGTCGGCGCAACGGAAGACGCTCACCGCGGTCGACATCGGCGCGGACCCCGCGACGATCGACCTCGGACCCCTCGGCGCCTACCGGGTGCAGGCGGTCGGGCACGACGGCGACGTGTTCGTCACGGCCCTGCCGCTCGGCGACCTGAACGCCGCGATCGCGCGCCTGCTGCTCGTGATCGGGATCGTCACGGTGCTCGGCCTGGTGGTCGCCGCCTGGGCACTCGCGCTGCTCGTGCGACGGTCCCTGCGACCGCTCGAGCGCGTCGCGTCCGTGGCCTCGGACGTCACGGCACTCGACCTGGAGCGCGGCGACACGGACATCCCCGTGCGGGTCGCCGACGCCGACCTGACAGCCAACCGCGAGGTCGGCCAGGTCGGCACCGCACTGAACCGCCTGCTCGGCCACGTCGCCCGGGCCCTGACGGTCCGACGCGACGCCGAGGCGGGCATGCGCACCTTCGTCGCCGACGCGTCGCACGAACTCCGCACGCCGATCGCGACCGTGCGCGCCTACGCCGAGCTGACCGCGGGCTCGTCGGACCTCGACGCCATCCACCGGAACGTCGACCGGATCGGGCAGGAGGCCCTCCGGATGGGCGAGCTCGTCGACGAGCTGCTGCTGCTCGCGCGGCTCGACGCCTCGGCCCTCGGCACCGCGCCACCGATCGTGCCCGAGCCCGTCGACCTCACCTCGCTCGTCGTCGAGGCCACGATGGACGCCCGCGCCACCGCGCCGGAGCACCGGTGGACGCTGCAGGTCGTCGACGACCACCCGCTCGTGGTGCCCGGGGACACCGCACGACTGCGCCGCGTGGTGACGAACCTGCTCGCGAACGCGCGGACGCACACACCCGTCGGCACGACCGTGGTGGTGTCGTTGCAGGCGTTGGACGGCGTCGACGAGGGCCACGGGGCCGGTGGCTCCGTGGCGCGCTTCGTCGTGGCGAACGACGGGCCGCCGATCCCCACGGAGACCCTGCCCACCCTGTTCGACCGCTTCACCAGGGGCGAGGCCTCGCGGACGCGTTCGCCGGGGCAGGGGACGAGTGGCCTCGGGCTCGCGATCGTCCGAGCGGTGGTCCTGGCGCACGGCGGCAGCGTCCGGGTCTCGTCGGAGCCGGGGCGGACGGCGTTCACGGTGGACCTGCCTGCCGCTGCCGTCGGCGTGGGCGTGGGCGTGGGCACGGGCACGGGCACGGGGCCGGGCACGGGGTCGCATACTGGTCGGAGAACGTCGGACGAGGAGGCCCCGTGACGAACGCGTACGACAAGCTGCCCGGCCGTCCGGACCCCGCCGACCTGGTGGTCGAGGTCCCGGCGTTCGAGGACGACCGGCCCCAACCCGAGCCCGCACCGCCCGCCGCGGCGCCGGAGCTCGTGGCCGCGACCGAGTTCGCACGGTCATCGCACGCAGCCCCCACGATCCGCCGGACGCAGATGCGGGCGGGCGTGTGGATCGCGGGCGTCCCGATCGCAGCGCTCGTGGTCGTCGCGATCGTGCAGATCCTGCTGCCCCGCTGAACCGCTCGTCAGGCGCTCGGACGCGTGCTCACGCGCCCCGCGACACCTCACGCACCACTGGCCGCGTGCGGTGTCGTTGAGCACGAAAGTCGTGCGCGGTCCGGATCGTCAGACGATCGACCAACGTCGAACCCGATCGCGTGCATCCGTGGCGGAGCGCCCGCAGGCTGGGTCTTGTCCGAGCAAGACGACCCGAACGGGTCACCACTGCAGAGATGGGAAACACGATCATGAACTCGTTCAAGCGCAAGTCCGTGAAGCTCCTCGCCGGCACCGCCCTCGGTGGCGCCGTCATCGCCGGGGCGTTCGTCGCAGCCCCTGCGCAGGCCGCCGAGCCCGCGCCCACCACCTCGTCGTCCGTCGGGGGCAGCGTCAACGTCAACCTCGACCCGGTCGCGATCGTCAACGCGATCAAGGACGCCGTCAACGACCAGAGCGACCGCGGCGGTGCCGTGCAGGCGGCACTCGACGTCGGGTACTGGAACGCCGGCAACCCCGACCGCCTCACCGTCGCGGTGGTCAACAAGAACCAGGACATCACCGTCGAGGGCGACGTCGCCGACGCCCAGTCGATCGACATCAAGGGTGGCAACTACGTCATCTACTGGTTCAAGGGCCCCGGCAAGGTCACCAACAACGGTGACGGCGGCTGGCTGAACTGGGGTGTGTTCGGCAACATCGAGCGCATCGACAACGTCATCCACGTCAACGGCGGCTGACTCCGGCTCCGGCGGACGACGCCCCCTGGGACCCCGGTCTCAGGGGGCGTCGTCGTGCGCCGGCGGTGCTTCGATCCCCAACGGCCGGGTCCCCGCCGCCAGGCCGAGCTGGCGCCGCGACCGGATCCAGCCCCGGACGAAGGCGACCGACACCAGCGCCGTCCGGTTCGGCGCCTTCCACGACTTCATGAGCCGCCCGAGGTGCCAGGCGACGGCCTGCCGGCTGTAGGCGGTCTCCTTGGCGATGGCGTCGTTCGAGAGCCCGCTGGCGGCGAGCGCGAGCATCCGTTCCTCGGTCTCGTCCAGGCCGGGCGCGGACGCCACCAGGTCGATGTCGTCGGTGCCGAGCGGTGCCGCGGCGTCCTCTGACGGACCGCCACGCTGCTGCGCCCAAGCCTCGGCCCAGCAGGAGCCGAGCTCGTGCGCCACGAGCGACGCCCGGCTCATCGCGAGCATCGTCCGCCCCGCGTGGTCGATCGTCGTCGCGTGCTCGCGGGTGGCCGTGTGCATGACGAGCGCGAAGACGCGGATGGCGGGCAGGGCGCCGCGGAGCACGACCGACACGTCGACCTGCGGATCACCGGCACTGGCGGCGGCGACCTCGCGCAGCCGGACGAGGCAGTCGGGGTCGAGCGGCTCACCGTGCTCGACCGCCCGCAGCGCTGCAGGGAGCACGAGCGGGACGATCTGCTCGTAGCGCCGCCGGAGCCAGTCGTGTCCGTCCGGACGGATGCCGTGCAACGGTGGCGCGAGCAGCAGCTCGGTGAACTCGGGGCACCGCTCGTCGAGCGCCAGACCCAGCCGCTCCCCCGGGAGCAGCACGGCCGTCCGTCGTGCGTCGTCGCGCTCGGTCGTCATCGTGCGTCGAACGTATCCGGACAACAGGTGTCGTGTCCGCTGCGTTCACGTGGTGTTCGTTCTTACCCCGGACACAGGGCCCTGCTTCGGCCCCCGTAGCCGGGCTCCCGAGCATGAGCGGCATGACGGAGACCGACCAGCCCCTCGACATCGACATCGTCGTCCCCTGCTACGACGAGCAGGACACACTCGCCGCCCACGTGCGGCGGCTGCACACGTTCTGCCGGACGTCGTTGCACCACTCGTGGCGCATCACGATCGCGGACAACGCCTCGACCGATGACACCGCCCGGATCGCCGACGACCTCGCGGCGATGCTCCCCGGCGTGCACGCGGTCCACCTGCGCGAGAAGGGCCGGGGTCGTGCGCTCAAGGCCGTGTGGGCCGCGTCCCCGGCGACGGTGCTCGTGTACGTCGACGAGGACCTGTCGACGGATCTGGCGGCCCTCGAGCCGCTCGTCGCGCCGCTGCTCTCCGGGCACTCGGACCTGGCGATCGGGACGCGGCTGGCGGATTCGTCGCGGGTGGTGCGGGGCAGCAAGCGCGAGTTCATCTCCCGCTCGTACAACCTGTTGCTCCGGTCCACGATGGGGGTGTCGTTCTCCGACGCGCAGTGCGGCTTCAAGGCCGTCACCAAGCGCGCGGCCGACCACCTGCTGCCGCTCTGCGAGGACGACGCGTGGTTCTTCGACACCGAGATGCTGGTGCTGGCCGAGCACGCCGGACTGCGCATCCACGAGGTCCCGGTGGACTGGGTCGACGACGTCAACTCGTCGGTGCACATCGCGTCGACCGCGACCGCGGACCTGAAGGGCATGTGGCGCGTCTCGCGGGGCATCGCCACGGGTCGGGTTCCCATCGGCGCCGTGTACGAGGCGATCGGCCGCCGCCCCTTCACCCCACCGCACGTCGGGTTCCTCGGGCAGCTGCTGCGGTTCGGGGCGATCGGGGTGCTCTCCACGGTGGCGTTCGCCGTGCTCTACGCGCTGTTCCGGCCGGCGATCGGAGCGCAGACCGCGGACTTCCTGGCCCTGCTGCTGACGGCGATCGGCAACACCGCCCTCAACCGGCGGTTCACGTTCGGCGTGCGGGGCCGCGCCGGAGCCGGGCGACACCACGTGCAGGGGCTGGTGGTCTTCGGCGTCGCCTGGGCGATCACGTCGGGGTCGCTCGTGGTGCTGCACAGCACGACGCCGGGAGCCTCGCACGGCACGGAGATCCTCGTGCTGACGGCCGCGAACCTGTTCGCGACGTGCGTGCGCTTCGTGCTCTTCAAGGCGTGGGTGTTCCGCACCGGCCGCCGTCACCCGGAGCTCGTCCACCCCGGGACGACCCCCGCCGCCGACGCGAGCACGGCGGTCACGGAGCCGATCGCGGTGAGCGACCGAACCGGTGAGCCAGCAGCCTGACACCGTGCCGGGTCACCCACCCGGTGCGAGGTTGCACGGCGCCCGCGGCACGCCGCACCGTGCGGCGTCGGCCATCCCGTGCGAGGTTGCACGCTCCGTGCAGCGCTACGAACTCGCACCGAGCGTGCAACCTCGCACCAGCCGAACAGACCCGCACGGTGCGACCCCGTCACACGCCCGGACCACCCGTGTTGCACGGTCGGTATACCAAGCCGTAGCATCGCCCTACCGCACCACCACCCCACAGGGCCCGACTGCCACCATCGGTCTGCCCGCGGCGAGCGCTCCATCGATGCAGCCCGCGCCGTCCGCTGCCGGCAACGCCCCACTGGACCCGCACGTGAACCCCACATCTTTCGGTCTCTACGACCCTGCCCGCGAATCGAGCGATTGCGGCGTCGGTTTCATCACCCGTCTCGACGGGACGCCGAGCCACGACGTCATCCGCAAGGGCGACGAAGCGCTGTGCTCCATCCCGCACCGCGGCGGCAAGTCCGCCGAGGGTGTCGGTGACGGCGCGGGCGTCAGCATCGACCTGTCGGTGGAGTTCTTCAGCGCCATCACGGGCGAGCAGCTGCGCGCCGGGCACTTCGGCGTCGCGAACTGCTTCGTGCCGAGTGGCACCGGAGCGGACGGCGCCGACGAGCGCACCCGGGCCCAGCAGACGGTCTCGGACGCCATCGCGGCCGAGGGCTTCGAGCTGCTGCTGGTCCGTGACGTCCCGGTGGACCACTCGGTCGCGCGTCCCGAGGCCGAGCAGTACCAGCTGCCGATCGTGCAGTGGGTCTTCCGTGCGCCGTCCGACTGGGACCGCACCGAGGTCGACGCCGCCGCGAACCGTGCCCTGCTCGCCATCGAGGCCGTGTCCTACGCTCAGGCCGCCGCCGAGCGTGCCGAGCACGCCGCCCTGTACCCGCTGTCACTCAGCGCCCGGACCCAGATCCTGAAGGGCCGGCTGAACTCCGGCGAGGTGATCGGGTACTTCACCGACCTGCGTGACCCCCGGCATTCGGTGCGGACGCTGTACTTCCACACCCGGTTCTCGACGAACACCGAGCCGCACCCGACGATGGCGCAGCCGTTCCGCCTGATGGCGCACAACGGCGAGCTGAACACCGACCGGAAGAACCGGCTGTCGGACGAGGCGCTCGCGCGTGCCCGCACCCGGAGTATCGTGCGTCCGCCCGGGCAGTCGGACTCGAGCCGGCTCGACCAGACCCTGCAGAGCCGTGTGTTCGACGACGGGCTCGAGATCGTCGAGGCCGTCGTCTCGCTCATGCCCCCGGCGTGGGAGAACGACCGCACCCTGACCCGCGACGTCCGGGACATGCTCGAGTACTTCTCGCTGTACGAGGAGAAGAACGACGGCCCCGCGGCCGTGATCTTCAGCGACGGCGACGTCGTCGGTGCCCGGTTGGACCGTCTGGGCCTGCGCCCGCTGCGCACCGTCGAGACGGCCGAGTACCTGATGGTGTCGTCCGAGGCGGGCCAGGTCGAGTTCGCCGCCGACGAGGTCGTGCACCGCGGCCGCATCGAGGCCGGCGGCATGCTCGTCGTCGACCACCGCACCGGATCCCGCATGCGCACCGGCGAGGTGCTGCGCATGCTCGCGGCCCGCCGTGACTACGGCACCCTGCTCGACGCGGCCCGTGTGAACCTGGACGACCTGCCCGCGCCGGCCTACGAGCGCACCAGGAACACCCTGGGCTACGACGGCGACCTGTCGCTCGCGGGCCGGTACGTCGCGTACTCGCTGAACCAGGAGAGCTTCCGGTTCATGCTCGACCCGATGCTGCAGAACGGGTCGGAGCGCATCTCGGCGATGGGCTACGGCAACGCGATCAACGCCCTGAGCGACACCGAGGGCGGCATGGCGAAGTACTTCTCGCAGCGCTTCGCCCAGGTGACGAACCCGCCGCTCGACTCGATCCGCGAAGCCGACGGCATGTCGATGCGCGTCGCACTCGGCGCCAAGCCGGACGGCACCGGCGCAACGGGCAGGCAGCTGGTCGTGCAGTCGCCGATCCTGGGGCACCTGGACATGGTGCGGCTGCGCGACCAGGACATCGTGCCGCTCGAGCGCTTCGACATGCTCTACGTGCCGGTGCCCGCCGACGAGCAGGCGAACGCCGACGCGATGCGCGGCGCACTGGACGCCCTGTGCGACGCGATCGAGGCGTTCGCGGCGCGCGGTGGTGGGATCGCGGTCGTGACCGACCGCGAGGTGTCGTCGACCCATGCGCCCCTTCCCGTGATCCTGGCCGTGGCGGCCGTCAACCAGCGACTCATCGAGACCGGTCTGCGCCTGCGGGTGTCCGTCGTCGCGGAGAGCGGTCAGCTGCCATCGTCACACCACGTCGCGACCGCGCTCGGCTTCGGTGCCGCCGCTGTGTACAGCTTGAGCGCACGGCTGCGTGCGGAGGAGAAGTACCCCGCCGCGCCCGCACCCGCCGGTGAGCTGACCGCGACCGACCTGGCACTCAAGCAGTTCCGCAAGGCCGCCGAGAAGGCCCTGGCGAAGACCATGGGCCGCGTCGGCCTGTGCACCGCCGAGAGCTACATCGGCGGCGAGTTCTTCGAGCCGAACTACCTCGACACCGGCGACGACGTGCTCGCACGGGTCTTCCCGCACATGCAGGCCCCGGTCGGCGGCGTCGGCTTCGTGCGCATCGCCCAGGCGGCGACGGACTGGCACGAGCGTGCCCGTTCGGTGGCGTCCGAGGGTCAGGTCCCGCTCCTCGGCCTGTTCAAGGAACGCTCCGACGGCGCCGGCCACTCGTTCGGCGTCGCGAGCGTCCGCGGGTTCGGCGGCATGACCGAGGAGCGCCCGGCCTTCGAGCGCTCCGGCGACTCGGACGCGCTGCGGCTGCTCACGCTCCGCCAGCTCGACGACTCGTTCGGCATCACCGACGCCGCGTACCGGAACACCGGGTACGACCGCCTCAGCGAGGCCGAGATCGACGCGCACCGCATCACGCCGGGCTACGTCACGTTCCTGCAGACCACGCACGACGAGCGGTCCCGCCGCCCCGCCGCGCTCCGCGACGTGCTCGCCCTGCCCGCGGACGTCACGGGCATCGACACGGCCGAGGACTTCGCGCGCGAGCTCGGCCGCTTCTCGACGAGCGGCAACGCCAGCGTCACCGTGCGCGGGCTGTCCGGCTCGCGTCCGTCGGACGACCAGGACCTGCCTGGAGGAACGGAGCGGTTCCGCCTGGAGCTCACGTCGACGGGGACCACGGGTGCACTGCGCCACACAGCCCTGGCAGACGGCCTCGCGTTGCTCCACCCGGGGCAGATCGACGTCGACGCCGTCGACGACACCCAGGTGACGCTCCGCGCCACCGGTGCGGCCGTCGCGCTGCTCGCGCTGCTGCAGAGCGCCCCGGCGAGCGTCGAGCTCGACGAGGTGCAGCCGGCCCACGAGATCACCCGGACCCTGGCGTCCGGCGCGATGAGCCACGGCGCGCTCGTCGCCACCGCCCACGAGGCCGTCGCGCACGGCACGAACATGGTCGGCGGCATGTCGAACAGCGGTGAGGGCGGCGAGCACCACTCCCGCTACGGCACCATCCGCGGCTCGCGCATCAAGCAGTTCGCCTCGGGCCGGTTCGGCATCTGGGCCGGCTACCTCGCCGACCCCATGCTCGAGGAGCTCGAGATCAAGATCGGCCAGGGTGCGAAGCCCGGCGAGGGTGGTCAGCTGCCCGCACCCAAGGTCACGGTGGACATCGCCGCGGCCCGTGGGGGCACGCCCGGCGTCGAGCTGATCTCGCCGCCGCCGCACCACGACACGTACTCGATCGAGGACCTCGCGCAGCTCATCCACGACTGCAAGGCCGCCCGCGTCCGGGTGATCGTGAAGCTCGTCTCGTCCGAGGGCATCGGCACCATCGCGGTCGGTGTCGCGAAGGCCGGCGCGGACGTCATCAACGTCGCGGGCAACACCGGCGGCACGGGCGCCGCGGCCGTCACCAGCCTGAAGTACGCCGGCCGCTCCGCGGAGATCGGCGTCGCCGAGGTGCACCAGGCCCTGGTCGCGAACGGCCTGCGCCAGAAGGTCACGCTCCGCTGCTCGGGTGCGCACCAGACCGGCAGCGACGTCGTCACCAGCGCCCTGCTCGGCGGCGACAGCTTCGAGTTCGGCACGACCGCGCTCATGATGCTCGGCTGCGTGATGGCGAAGAACTGCAACGTGAAGTGCCCGGCGGGCCTGACCACGAACGCCGAGGCGTTCGAGGGCGACCCCCGCGCGCTCGCGCAGTACCTGCTCAACATCGCGCACGACGTGCGGCAGATCCTGGCCCGTCTCGGCCTGCGCTCCCTGCGCGAGGCCCGTGGCCGGACCGACCTGCTGCAGCTCCTCGACCACCCGGCGAGCGTCGGCCGGCTCGACGCACGTGCCCTGCTCGCCCAGGTGCCCGAGAAGGTCGTCACCGACCCGGAGTACCTGGAGAAGGACTTCCACACCGACGACGCCCTGCTCGAGCGCGTCCGCACCGCCCTGGTCGACCACGCGCAGGAGCACGTGCTCGTGCACGGCGTCCTGCTCGGCAACAGCGACAAGTCGGTCGGCGGCCAGCTCGGCATCGACCTCGAGCGCCTGCTCAACCACGAGCTCCGCTCCGAGGACGTGCAGGGCCTGCCCGCCGTGACGACGGACGACCGCGGACGCCGCCGGCTGGTGGACGGCGCGGTCACGATCCGCACGCAGGGATCAGCCGGGCAGTCCTACGGCGTCTTCAACAACGACGGCGTCGTGCTCGAGCACACCGGCACCGCGAACGACGGCGTCGGCAAGAGCCAGAGCGGCGGACGGATCATCGTCCGTGCCCCCGGTGGCGGCAGTGCCGAACAGGGCGGCAACGTGCTGGTCGGCAACTTCGCGCTCTTCGGGGCCACCGGCGGCCGCACCTTCGTCGAGGGCGAGGCCGGCGACCGGTTCGCCGTCCGCAACTCCGGCGCGACCGCCGTCGTCGAGGGCGTGGGCGACTTCGGCTGCGAGTACATGACCGGTGGCGCCGTGTTCAACCTCGGCGCGTTCGGCAAGGGCCTCGGCAACGGCATGTCCGGCGGGTTCCTGTACCAGTACGACCCGTCCGGCCAGGTCGCCGAGCGTGCCAGCACCGACTCGCTCCTGGTGTTCCCCGTCACCGACACCGAGCGCGGTGCGTTCCACGAGTCCGCCGCCCGCCTGCTGCTCGAGTGGCACCTCGAGGCGACCGGTTCGGCCCTGGCCGAGCGGCTGCTCGCCGAGTGGGACACCGCACGCGCACACGTGTTCGTCGGCATGCCCCGCGCCCTGCTGCTCACGCAGGACGCCGGCGAGATCCTGGCGGCGGCGACCCGGCCGGAGCTCCTCGACGAGCTCGCGACCTCGATCGCCACCGACAAGCTCCGCGCGTTCAAGCTCGACTACCGCGACCAGCGCACGGTGCTCGACGGCCGTGCCCCGGCGCTCGGCGACCAGGGCGAGGACATGTTCTCGCTGCTGTCGTCGTACACCGTGCTCGGGGTCGCCCAGGACGTCGCCCTCGAGCGCGTCCCCGGCGCGTCCGGTGCCGCCGACCCGCGGGTCGCCGACGCCGTCAAGAACCTCGTGCTCACCGAGGACTTCTCCGTCAAGCAGCGCGTCGTGAAGTACCTGCGCGGCACGCTCGACCGGTTCGCCGACGACCAGCTCGCGACCCTGATCGCGATCAAGCGGCTCGACGACTACAAGCGCGCGCTCACGCAGCGGAACAACCGCAGCATGGACGCGCCGGGCACCACGGGGTGGATCATGCACCAGAACGCCCAGAACGACGGCCGCGTCCGCGAGGCACGCTTCGACGAGCTGCTCGCGACCGCGGCGCTCGAGGACATCGCGCGCCGTGCACCGCAGGCGCCGACCGAGGCGGTGACCGCGTGAGCCTGCTCCCCCCGACCGGGTCGCTGATCCCCGTCGACGCACCGTTCTCCGCCGCCCAGGAGTCCTGGCTCGCCGGGTTCATCGCGGGCATCGCCGCCGCCGGCAAGAAGGTCGCGGCCAGCGCGCCCACGACGACGATCGACGTGCTCTTCGGCACCCAGACCGGCAACGCCGAGTTCCTGGCCGACGAGCTCGTCGCCGGCGCAAGGGCCCGCGGGCTCGGTGGCCGTTCCAGCGCGCTCGACGCCGTCACGCCCGAGCAGCTCGCCGAGATGTCGCACGTGCTCGTCGTCACCTCGACCTACGGCGAGGGCGAGATGCCCGACAACGCCGGCCTGTTCTGGGACGCGATCCAGGCCAGCACGGTGCCGCGGCTCGAGGGGCTGCAGTACGCCGTCCTCGGGCTCGGTGACACGAGCTACGACGAGTTCTGCCAGGCCGGCAAGCTCCTCGACACCCGCTTCGAGCAGCTCGGCGCGACGCGGGTCCACGACCGCGTGGACTGCGACGTCGACTTCGAGGACGCGGCCGCACTGTGGACCGCTGCGGTCCTCGACCGCCTGGCCGCCGAGACCGGCGCGACGGCTGCACCCGACGCTGCCACGGGCGGTGGCACCGGCGACGGTGCAGCCGCGACCGGCGGGGCGGGCGCGAGCCGTGCCTCCCGGCCGGGGTCGCAGTGGAACAAGCGCAACCCGTACCCGTCGCGCCTGGTCGAGAACCGGCTGCTCTCCTCGCCGCGCAGCGCGAAGGAGATCCGGCACTACGAGTTCGACCTCGGCGACTCGGGGATCGAGTACGCGGCCGGTGACGCCCTGGCGGTGGTGCCGGTGAACGACGAGGTCTTCGTGGCGGACCTGCTCGAGCAGGTCGGCGCGAACGGCGGCGAGGCGTTCGACGGCCGTCCGATCAGCGAGGTCCTGCGGACCGACCGCGAGATCCGGACGCCCTCGAAGGACCTCATCGCTGACCTGGTGCAGCGCGCGCCGTCGAGCGAGCTCGCAGCCGTCGTGGCGCACGGCGACAAGCACGAGCTGGACCGCTGGCTGTGGGGACGTGACGTCCTCGACCTGCTCCGCGACGCCGGGTCGGCTGCCCCCGGACTCGACGAGCTGTTGCCGAACCTCCGGCCGCTGCAGGCGCGCCAGTACTCGATCTCGTCGAGCCCGCTGGCGCACCCGGACCGCATCCACCTGACCATCGCGTCGGTGCGCTACGGCGACCCGCACCGGATGTACGCCGGCGTCGCGTCGACGTTCCTGGCCGACCGGGTCGACCCGGACGGCACCGTCGACGTGTACCTGCAGCCGAACGCGTCGTTCGGGGTACCGGCGGACGAGTCGGCGCCGATGATCATGATCGGACCGGGCACCGGGGTCGCGCCGTTCCGCGGGTTCCTGCACGAGCGTGCGGTGTCCGGTGCGACCGGGCGCAACTGGCTGTTCTTCGGCGACCAGCACCGGGACACCGACTTCGTGTACCAGGACGAGCTCGCCGAGCTGCAGGAACAGGGCGTGCTGGACCGCCTCGACCTGGCGTTCTCGCGCGACCAGGCCGAGAAGGTCTACGTGCAGACCCGGATGCTCGAACGGTCGGCGGAGCTGTTCGCCTGGCTCGAGGACGGCGGCCACGTGTACGTGTGCGGCGACGCCTCACGCATGGCGAAGGACGTCGAGGCCGCGCTGCTGCAGGTCATCCGCACCGGCCGCGGGCGCGACGAGGACGACGCGCAGGCGTACCTGGCCGACATGCGTCGCGCGAAGCGGTACGTGCGCGACGTCTACTGAGGCGAGCGGAGAGACCGCCCCGGCCACGGAACCCGAATCCGATGGCCGGGGCGATCCCGGAGGAGCGCCGGTCGGTCGAGACCGATCGGCGAGCCCAGCACCGTGACGCGGCGGTCCCGGCGCACGGCGCCGGTCGCATGAGCGGCGAATCCCCTGATCCGGGACTCACCTCGCTCGCTCGCCCAGAGCACCGATGGTTGGTCGGTGCCGGACTCGCAGTGCGTCACGGTCAATTCGGGTCCCCCTCCTGCCGCGGGACAGGTCAACACCGGATCCCTGGATTCCGGTGCGGGGGACGACTCTGTACCGCGGTACAGAAAGCGTACGGGTCGGACGGACTGACCGGAACCCGTTGACCCAGATCAGCGTGTTGTGGTACCGCTCGGAGTGCTCGAGGCGTCGTCCGCGTCCCCGGGTGCGACGGCACGTGACCACGCCGAGTCGTCGGCCGTGCTGGTGTCCGTCGGCTCCGGTGTCAGCACGAGCCCGGACCCCGACGTGGCCGATGCGTAGAGGTCCTCGAGCCAGCTGCGGTTGATCGACGGCACCCGGCTCCCCGTGAACTTGAAGTGCAGGCTGACGCTCGGATGCAACCAGATCGTGCTGCGACCGTTGCCGTGGATGACGTCGTCCTTCCACGAGAACGCGAAACGGTGGTCGCGCCGGAGCATGTTGACGATGACGATCTGCAGGTGTGTGAGCGCGCGGTCGTCGATCCGCAGGTCGAGCGGTTGCCCGCCGTAGATGAGCTGACCCATGGCTCCTTCTACTCCTGTGCCGCGGTGTGCGCGAGGTTCGACGCCCAGGTCGTGATCGTCCGGTCGAACCAGACGGCGTCGACGTTGCGCTCCCACGCGTGTTCGGCCGGTTCGCTGACCGCCAGCGTCACCGTGCCCGGGTGTGCCTCGGCGAACTCCTGGCTGGCCGAGAACGGCACCGTCGTGTCGCCGGCGGAGTGGATGAGCAGGGTCGGTGGCAACGCCCGGGGTGCGCGCAACCAGGAGAGGGCCCGGACGTCGACGGCTTCCCGCAGCCCGACCAGCCGGCAGATGACCGGGGTCGCCATCGCACCGAGGGCGGCCGAGACGACGATGCCGGGGAGACCAGCACGGCGGGCCTGTGACCGGACCGCCACCGACCAGTCCAGCGCGGGGGCGACGAGCACGATCCCGGCCAGGCGGTCGCGGTGCGCCGAGCGGGCGAGGAGCTCGTGCGTGATCGTCGCGCCCATCGACCAGCCGACCAGGACGAGCTGTTCGGCGCCGTTCGCGACGGCGTGGTCGAGCGCCGCTTCGACGTCCGCCCACTCGCGGGCACCGAGGTGCGAGGCCCGGCCTTCCCACGGGGCCTCGCCGTCGCCACGGAACGACGGGACGATCGACGTCCAGCCGAGCTCGAGCGCCGCGGGGACGGTCCGGAGCGCGGTGACCCGGGTCGTCCGGATCCCGTGGACGTGGACCGCCCAGGTCCGGGCGGCATCGCGGTCGGCAACGCGGTCGGCAACGCCGTCGGCGGTGCCGTCCGTTCCCGCACGGCCGTCGGCCGCGCCGTCGGGGCCCGGCCGCACCACCCACGCCGGTGCCGGCCCCACCGGCGTCGGCAGCGACACCTCGGACCAGTCGACCTCCATCGCCGCCGGGTCCGGGTGCACGTGCCCACTCCACCGCACCCGCGACGACACCGCGCCGGTCGTCCGCACCACGGCCCGCCGCACCGACCCGGCGGCTTCGTCGATCTCGAGCACCGGCCCGACGGTGGTGTGGCCCGGGCCGTCGTGCCACAGGCCGTACTCCCCCGGGCGCACGGTGTCGTCGGTGATCGGCAGCCGGACGGAGTCGGCGTCGGACCCGAGCACGGGGGTCCAGCGGTCGCCCCCGGGCAGCACGATCCGTCCGACGACCTTCCGCACCACGAGCAGGACGAGCAGCGCCGCCACCGCCAGCACCACGAGCGCACCGAGCACCCACCACACGATCGTCACGCCGTCATCCTCCGAGGCTCCGGGTCAGGGTCCGTTCCGCCGCCCGCACCTGGGCGAGCTCGGCATCGTCGAGGGTCCGTCCCTGCACCTCGGCGTCGCGGATCGCGATGACCAGGTCGTAAGTCCGGGCCTGCGGGTCGCCCGGCCGCTCGACCGCGCGCACCTCGTGCCGGCGCACGATGCGGCGCAGGTGGCGGTGGTGCCCGCGGTGCCGCAGGTCACGCCCCCACCGCCGGAACGTCAACGAGGCCATCGCGACGACGATCAACACGATGCCCAGGTAGAACGGCGGGTCGAAGGCCAGACGCAGTCCGTCACGGACCCCGGCTGGGAACACCCCGAAGTGGTCCGCCGTCAGCGAGGCGACCTCGTCGACGCTCGCCAGGACCACCAGGGCCAGCCCGACGCGGAACACCACGAGCGCCACCGGGTTCTGCAGCACGCCACGCCGCAGGGTCGTCGCGGCGATCAGCCCCACGCTCACCATGTAGACGGTCGCGTAGAACCACATCGGCGTCTGTGCGATCCCGTGCACGATGAAGTCGAAGTCGGTACCGCCGCGCTCCTCGACCAGCAGGAACGGCACGGTGAACGCCACGACCACGACGAGCAGCGCCACCGGCTTCGCCAGCATCGGGCGTTCCGGCAGGTCGTCGGTGCTCGCCCGCAGCATCAGCCAGAACGCCACGGTCGCGCAGACGTTCTGCACCAGGTTGATCAGGTTCGAGCCGCCCAGTGCGCCGTCGAGCACGGTCTGCGGCACGACGCTGCCCAGGGTCAGGAGCCCGAGTGCGCCGACACCCGTGGCACCCCAGGCCGCCCGGCCGCGCGGGTTCCGCAGCACGTACGGCGTGCGGGCGAGGAAGATCAGCGCCGCGAACCAGAAGGCTGCGGCGTGCAGTGCTGCCATCAGCCGTAGGCCCGCTCGTCCGCGCCCGTGGCACCGGCGAGCAGGACGGTCGCGAGTTCGTACGCGAACCGCTCGGCGAAGTGCTCGTCGTCGTCCGAGATGCTCACGAGCCCCGAGTCGGCGTCGAGCGCACGACGGCACACGTGGCCCCCGGCGGCGAACTCGGCGACGGACGACGCGGTCGGCGTGCCGACGTCGCCGTGCACCAGGTGCCCGAGCTCGTGCAGCACGCAGTGCATGCGGTAGAGCGGCGGCGCCCCGGCGGGCACGAGCACCAGGTTCTCGTGCTCGAACTGCGACACGAGCGCCGTGAGCGGCCCCCAGCTCGGACCGTCGACGTCGACGACGCGAGTGGGTTTGCCGACCATCGTGCCGACGCCGGTGACGACGTCGGACAGGTGCGGTGCGCGGGGCAGGGTGGCGACGAGGGCACGGACGGCGCCGGACGCGCCCAGCTGCTCCGCCATCGACCCTCCGATCTCCGCGGCAAGACTACCGGCACCTCGCCCTCGTGCACGAGACCGCCGGCGTGACCGGTGGACGGACTGGAGGCCCGTGGCGGCGCCGCCACGGGCCTCCAGTCCGGTCCGCGGAAGCGACAGGTGCCGGCACGTGCGCCGGGTCCGCGGGGCGGGAGCAGCCCGGCGACGCCGGCGACGCCGGCTACGCCTGCTGCGTCGTCGCCTCGTAGTGGCGCGCGCCACCGCGCACACCCTCGAACCGGAACGGCGCGGTCGTGACGCGCGGACGCTCGACGTCCTCGCTGGTGGCGGCGCCGGCTGCGTGCAGCTCGCGGTACGCGTCGACCGTCAGCGGGACGCGTGCGCCGAGCAGCGCGCGCACCCGACCGACCCGGCGGTGCTCGCGGTAGTCGGGCCGGACGACACCGGTGATGAGCTCGCCGACGCTGCCCGAGCCGTAGCTGAACAGGGCGATGCGCTCCCCCGCCAGGTGCTCGTCGAGGTCGAGCAGTGCGGCGAGCCCGATCCAGAGCGACGCCGTGTACGTGTTGCCGGTCTGCTTGTTGTACGTGAACCCGACGAACAGCTCCGACTCGTCGAACGGCACGCCCACGTGCTGCGTGAGCTTCCGGTGCGCCTTGAGCGCCATCTTCGTGAACGGCTGGTGGTGGACGAAGCGCACGATGTCCTCGTACGCCGGCCCGCCCTGCTCGGCGAGGTCGTCCCACGCGCCGACGAACGCGTCGACGTAGGCGCTGACGGACAGCCGTCCGTCGACCAGCGCGGTGGAGCGGTCGTTCGGCCGCCAGAAGTCGTCGACGTCGGCGGTGTAGACGCCGGCGGCCGGCTCGATCTCGATCAGGTCGGGGTCGGCGGACACCAGGATCGCGGCGGCACCGGCACCCTGGGTCGGCTCGGCGGCGGTGTCGACGTCGTAGCGCGCGACGTCGGCGGCGATGACGAGCACCCGCTCGTGCGGGGCGCGGGCGACGATGCCGAGCGCGAGCTGCACCGCGGCCATCCCGCCGTAGCAGGCCTGCTTCAGCTCGACCACGCGGACGGCCTTCGGCAACCCGAGCAGACCGTGCACGTAGACGCCGGCGGCCTTGGACTGGTCGACGCCGGACTCGGTGGCGAACAGCACCGTCCGGATGCCCTCGACGCCGTGCCGGTCGATGAGTTCCTTCGCAGCGGTGGCGCCCATCGTGACGATGTCCTCGTCGGGCGCGGGCACGCTGAACGCGTCCTGCCCGATGCCGACGTGGTACTTGGCCGGGTCGACGCCGAGCCGCTCGGCCAGGTCGTCGAGCTCGAGCACGTGGTGCCCGGTCGCGATCGCGATGTCGTGGATGCCGACGCCGCTCATGCTGCACCGCCTGCGGGCTTCGTGCCACGGCGTTCCATGGCGACGTGGGCGGCCATCAGCTCGCCCGGGTTGGTCTGCGCGGCGAGGAGCGAGAGCTCCCCGCACAGCACCGTGGCGGCGCAGAGACCGGCGAGGCGGCGGGCGTTCGCCCCCGGCTCGCGGTCGTCGCGGCAGCCGAGGCGCACCAGGGCGTCCTCGACGACGGGCAGGTCGCCGCCCTTGCCGTTGCCGACCGTGCCGACGATCAGGTGCGGCAGCGAGGTCGCGAAGTACAGGTCGCCGTCGCGGTCCTCGGCGCTCGTGATGCCCTGCGAGCCCTCGACGATGTTGGCGGCGTCCTGGCCCGTGGCCAGGTAGAAGCCGAGCAGCATGTTGGCGTAGTGCGCGTTCGCCGAGCGGATGGCGCCGGCGATCGTCGACCCGATCAGGTTCTTCGCGATGTTGAGCTCGACGATGCGTGCGGTGCTCGACCGCAGGCGCTTCTCGACGACCTCGCCCGGGATCACGATCTCGGCGATGGTGTTGCGGCCGCGGCCACGGATGCCGTTCACCGCGGTGGCCTTCTTGTCGGTGCAGAAGTTGCCCGACACCGACACGTACCGCAGGCCCGGCTGCCAGTCCAGGATCGCCGGCAGCAGCTTGTCCGCGGCCTGGGTGACCATGTTGTGGCCGGAGGCGTCGCCCGTGGTGAACGCGAAGCGCAGGAACAGCAGGTCCCCGACGATCTCCGGGTGCACCTCGATGAGCTTGGCGAACCGGCTCTGGCCGGCGACGATCGCGGCGAGCTCGTCCTGGCGTGCCAGGATCTGCCCGGCGGCGACGTGGGCGGCGGCGGCGCTGTCGGCACGGACCACGACGGATCGGGTCATCCGCTCGTCGACGACGGTCGCGACGATGCCGTCCTCGACCATGCGCGAGATGCGGGCACCGCGGCCGACGGACGGCCAGAGCGGCGACTCGTAGGTGGCGAGGGGGACCTCGTGCTCCCCCTGCACGGCGTTGCCGCTGACGCGGATCGGGCCGACCCACTTGGTGGGGATCGGTGTGAGCAGGTCACTCATCGAGGGCTCCTTCTGGTGCTCGCACCGCGACGCTGAGGTGTCTGATGTCGTGCGCCTCCCAGGCGCGGTGGATGCCGGCGGGGTCGGTGTCCGCCGGGACGAGCGCGATGCCGCAGTCGCCGCCGCCGGCACCGGACGGCTTCGCCGCCCCGCCAGCCGCCTCGACGACGTCGCACAGGGTCGCGAGCCGCTCGGTCTCGATCTGCGACCCGACCGAGTCACCGAGACGCTGCATGAGCACGCGCGCACGCTTGAGGGCATCGAGCGTGCGCTCGGCGTCGCCGGTCTGGAGGCCCGTGGTCAGGTCGTCGACACAGCTACGGCTCTCGTCGAGGAACGCCTGGTACCCGCCGTTGCGGTGCCGACGCACCACGTCGACGAGCTTCGTGGTGGACGCGGGCGAGCCGGTCCAGCCGACGAGCAGCTGCAGGTTCTCGGGGGCGGGGAGCCGCTGGACGTCGAAGCCCTGCCACGCGTCCGCGTCGGCCAGGATCGCGGACACCGCGTGGTCCCCGAGCATGGCGGCGAGCCGCTCGCGGTCCGGGGCGCTGTAGCGCAGCCACCCGCCGAACGTGCTCGCGGCGAGGTCACCGCCCGAGGCCCGGGGGTTGACCCGGATCGTCGCGAGCAGGGCGACCTGGAAGCGCTGGCGCTGCGTCAGACCGATGCCGTAGAAGCGGTCGAGGGCACCGACGGTCGCGACGGTCACCGCGGCCGAGGACCCGAGTCCGAACTTCCGGCCGCTGGCGTCGTCGAGCTGGCTCTCGATGCGCAGGTCGTGGAACCGCGGGGCGATGCCGCGCTCGGCGCGGAGCTTCTCGACCAGGTCGATCGTGGCCATCACGTAGTCGTAGGGGTGGTGCTCGCGGTCGAGCGCCAGGCCGTCCTCGGCACGGGTCCACGTGAGCGGGAGGTGCCCGTACTCCTCGGAGTGCACACTGCCCGCGCCGTGGCCCTCGCGCACCTTCGCCGTGATGGCGCGGTCGAGGGCGATCAGGACGGACGGCTGGCCCGGCTCGACGACGGCGTACTCGCCGGCGACGAACAGCTTGCCGTGTGCACGGAACTCGATCACTGCGCGGACTCCTTCTGGTCGGGATTGCTCCCGGTCTCTTCGGAGCGGAGCACCCGCGCGGCAGGTCCGGTGCCGGACTCGATGACGTCACCCAGCGACGCGAGCGCCCCGGCGACGGCCGACCGGTCCTGCGGCCTCGTGAGCACGACGACGTTCGGGCCGGCGTCGGCCGTGGCGTAGGCCTCGACCCCGCCGGCACGCAGCTCGGCGACGGCGTCGAACACGGCGACGCTGCGGGCGTTGAGGTAGCGGATCGGCGGGAAGGCGCCCTCGATCGTGGCGTGCATGCGGAGGGCGTTGCTCTCGGTGATCTCGCCGATGCGGGTGAAGTCGCCGGCCGCGCAGGCCGTGAGCATGTCACCGACGGTCTCGGTGGTCGAGGTGACCCAGGCGGGGTAGAAGGGCGACGTGGCGATGGTGCGGCGCATGGCCTCGCGCGACCCGATCGGCTTCGGGCCGGCGTCGATCGTGACGACGACCATGGCCATCGGCGGAGCGGGGATCGGCTCGGCGAAGGAGCCCTGGTCGTCGCCGGCGTGCCAGACGGCGACACCGCCGGGGATCGAGCGCGTGGCCGAACCCGAACCACGACGGGCCAGACGCGACAGGTCGCGCGGCGACAGGTCGAGGCCGTACGCCGCTGCGGCCGCGGTGGCCAGCGCTGCGAAGCCGGAGGCGCTCGAGGCCAGCCCGGCACCGGTCGGCACGGTGTTCTCGGAGACGACTGACGCGCGGGCGTCGCTGCTGGCGAGCTCCCGCACCAGGTCGAGGAACTGCTGCACGCGCACCAGCGCCCCGTCGTCGACGACGTGACCGTTCAGCGTGAACGTGTCTCCCCGTGCGCCCAGCGCCTCCCGTCCGCCGTCCACCGTGACGGTGGTCGTCGTCGGGAACACGTCGAGCCCCATCGAGACGCTGCCCGTGGCGGGCAGCGCGAGCTGCGCGTCTGCCTTCCCCCAGTACTTGACGAGGGCGATGTTGGGGTGCGCGACGGCGGTGGCTGTCAGCAAGCGCGGGCTCCGATCGTGGTGGTCCAGGTGGCTGCGGCCCCTGCAGCGCGGAGTGCGGCCGCGATGCGGTCCGCGTGGTCGTCGTCCGCGGCGAGCGCGAGGACGCACCCGCCCCGCCCGCCGCCGGTGAGCTTCGCGCCGAGGGCGTCCGCAGCGCGTGCGGCGTCGACGAGCCGGTCCAGGTCGACACTCGACACGTCGAGTGTGCTGAGCAGGTCGTGCGCGGCGTCCATGGTGACACCCAGAGCCTGGGCATCGCCGTCCTCGAGTGTCCCCCGTGCCCGCCGGGCGAGCGCGCCGATCCGGTCGATCACGGCGCCGACACCGGCCGGGTCCTGGTCGTGGCGTGCTCGGACCGCGGACACGGCTTCCCTGGTGTGCCCGGGGACGCCGGTGTCTGCGACGACGAAGGTGAACCGGGCGCCGAGCGCGACGGGTTCGATGTGCCCGGCCTCGAACCAGACCGGCGCGGACGCGACGACGCCCCGGGCGTCGAGGCCCGACGGACGCCCGTGGGCGACGCGCTCGCACTCCTGGATGAGTTCGTGGTGGGTCTCGACGTCGAGTGTCTCGCCCAGCGCATCGGCGACGGCGGCGGTCACGGCCGCGGCGACCGCGGCGCTCGAGCCCATGCCGCGGGCGGTCGGGACCTCGCTGTCGACCCGGACGTGGAAGTGCCGGTCGGTGACCCCGAAGTGCCGCAGGGTCGCGGTGACCGCGGTGACGGTCGGCATCACGGCAGCGGGGGCCAGGTCGAGGGGGCCGGTGTGCACGGTGGACTGCAGGCTGTGACCGGGCTGCTCGGCGTCGGCGGCGACCGGGGTGACCGTCGCCACGACCCGCGCGTCGAGCACCGGCAGGACGAGAGCGGGTGCGCCGTACACCACGGCGTGCTCACCGATCAGGATCGTCTTGCCGTGGGACGACGCCGATCCGTTGCCGGGGGTCGTGGTGTTGTCGAGGTCGCAGCTGGTCATCGTGGGTCACGTCAGCCTAACCGCACGGGCCGTCGGCGTGTTCGTCAGCTGGGCATCCGCTGCATCGAGTTGTGCACAACTGGGTTGCGTGACAGTGTGGACGCATGCCCGTGACCGACGAGATGGTGTGCTTCTCCCTCTACGCGGCGTCCCGCGCCACCACGCAGGCGTACCGCACGATGCTCGAACCCTGGGGCCTGACGTACCCGCAGTACCTGGTGCTCGTCACCCTGTGGGTCGAGGGCGACCAGACCGTCTCGAGCCTCGGGGAACACCTGCAGCTCGACTCCGGCACCCTCTCGCCGCTGCTCCGCCGCATGGAGCAGAGCGACCTGGTCCGTCGCGAGCGCCGCAGCACCGACGAACGCGTCGTCACCGTCACCGTCGGTGAGCGCGGCCGCGAACTGCGGTCCGAGCTGAGCGGCATCCCCGCACGCATAGCCGCCGGGATGGGCCTGGCCGACGAACGTGCCGCTGCCGAGCTCATCGCGACGCTGCACCGGCTGACCGAGACGATGCACACGGCGGCCGATCCCGAGCGCGACGCCGCCGGCGCTGACCCCGGCGCCGTTCCGCGCTGAGCGACACCTCACGGCCACGTGTGCCCGTGAACTGTCGCTGAGCGCGAGAGCACGCCGCACACCCCGAACTGCACGATCCGCCCCACAAGGAAGGAACCCCATGGAAGCCCTCTACACCGCCGAGGCCCTGGCCACCGGCGAAGGCCGCAACGGCCACGTCGCCACGAGCGACGGCACGGTCGAGTTCGACCTCGCCATCCCGAAGGAGATGGGTGGCTCCGGCAACGGCGCGAACCCCGAGCAGCTCTTCGCAGCCGGCTACGCCGCCTGCTTCCACTCCGCACTGCAGGGCGTCGCCCGCAGCCAGAAGGTGAAGATCACCGACTCGTCCGTCGGCGGTCGCGTGCAGATCGGCCCGAACGGCAACGGTGGCTACCAGCTCGCCGTCATGCTCGAGGTCGTCATCCCCGGCCTGGAGCACGACCAGGCCCAGGCCCTCGCCGACGCAGCCCACCAGGTCTGCCCCTACTCGAACGCGACCCGCGGCAACATCGACGTCACCATCGTCGTCTCGGAGGACTGACCCATGAGCACCACCACCCCCACCACCATGCGCGCCGTCGTCCACGAGACGTTCGCCGAGCCCGCCGACGTCCTCGAGGTGCAGGAGCGCCCCGTCCCGACGCCCGCCGCCGGCGAGGTCCTCGTCCGCACGGTCCTCTCCCCCATCCACAACCACGACCTGTGGACCGTCCGCGGCACCTACGGCTTCAAGCCGGAGCTGCCCGCCGCCTCGGGCACCGAGGCACTCGGCGTCGTCGAGGCGCTCGGCGAGGGCGTCACGAACCTGCAGGTCGGCCAGCGCGTCGCCGGTGGCGCCTTCGGCGTCTGGGCCGAGTACTACACCGCGAACGCCGCAGGCCTCGTGCCGGTGCCGGACGCGATGACCGACGAGGCCGCCGCGCAGCTCGTCTCGATGCCGTTCAGCGCCATCAGCCTGCTGCACTCGCTCGACCTGCACGAGGGCGACTGGATCATCCAGAACGCCGCCAACGGTGCGGTCGGTCGCATGGTCGCCCAGCTCGGTGCCGCACGCGGCATCAACGTCATCGGACTCGTCCGTCGCGCCGCCGGTGTCGACGAGCTCCGTGAGCAGGGCATCGAGCGCATCGTCGCCACCGACGCCGACGACTGGCAGGACCAGGTCGCCGCGATCACCGGCGGCGCCCCGATCATCGCCGGTGTCGAGTCCGTCGGTGGCAAGGCCGCCGGCGACATCGCCTCGGTGCTGGGCGAGAACGCCACCCTCGTCGTCTTCGGCGCGATGGCGTCGCCGACGCTCGAGATCCCGTCGGGCAAGGTCATCTTCGGCCAGCTCACCGTGAAGGGCTTCTGGGGTTCCGTCGTCAGCAAGACGATGCCCGCCGAGACGAAGGGCCAGCTCTTCGGTGAGCTCATCACCCGCGTGCTCGACGGCTCGCTGACGCTCCCCGTCGCCGAGACCTTCGCCTTCGAGCAGGTCCGCGACGCCGTGCGCGCCAGCGACACCGCCGGCCGCGTCGGCAAGGTGCTCCTGCGCCCGTAGCGCGACCACAGGACGGGAGGCCCGGTGCCAGCTGGCACCGGGCCTCCCGTCCGTCTGCGTGCTTCGTCGCACACCGAATGAGCAGAAGACGCCGGGTGCCCTGGGGCGACCCGACGTCTTCTGCGCACTCGGTGCAGCGTGGTGCGGCCTAGCGGCGCGACGCCTTCACGGGGACGGTGAAGATGTTGCCGGTGGTGACGCCCTCTTCGACCTCTTCCAGGGTGCGGCCGCGGCTCTCTGGCACGAACTTCCAGATGAAGAGCAGGGCGAGGAGCCCGACGATCCCGAAGCCGAAGAACGTCCCGGTGATGCCGGTCGCGGCGACGATGGTCGGGAAGTACAGCCCGAGGAACGCGTTCGCGATCCAGAGGCAGAACACCGAGATGCCCATGCCGAGCGCGCGGATCTGGGTCGGGAAGATCTCGGACAGGACGACCCACACGGCGATGTTGAGGAAGGTCTGCATCGAGCCGACGAACGCGACGACCAGGAACAGGATCACCCACGGACGAGCGGGGTTGCCCTCGGGCAGTGCGACCGACGCGATGCCGATCAGGAAGTGGCAGGTCGTCGTCAGCGTGAACCCGAGGATCAGCGTCGTCCGGCGGTTGATCTTCTCCATGTTGTACAGGGCGATGACGCCACCGACCACGGCGATCACACCGGGTGCGATGTTCGCGATGAGGGCTGCCGATGCCTGGAACCCGGACTCGATGAGCACGGTCTGGCCGTAGTACATGATCGAGTTGATGCCGGTGAGCTGCTGCGCGACGCCGAGTCCGGCGCCGATGAGCACGATGCGGATGAGCCACTTGTTCCCGCGCAGCGTCTGCCACCCGCTGACGCGCTCGACCTTCGCCTCGATGTCGTTGCTCCGCTTGATGTCGTCGAGCTCGGCACGGGCACGGTCGGTGGTCCGCACCTGCTCGAGGACGGAGAGTGCTTCGTCGTAACGGTTCTTCGACGCGAGCCAGCGCGGCGACTCCGGCACCCGGAGCATGCCGACGAAGAGGGCGATCGCGGGGAGCGCGCAGACGGCCAGCATGACGCGCCACACCCCGTTGCCCTCACCCCACACGCTGCCGATGACCGCGTTGACCACGAACGCCGCGAGCTGGCCGATGACGATCATCAGCTCGTTGCGGCCGGACAGGGATCCGCGGATCTCGTACGGGGCCAGTTCGGCGAGGAAGACGGGCACCACAGTCGACGCGCCACCGACCGCGAGGCCGAGGAGCACACGACCGATGACGATGACCTCGAACGTCGGCGCGAACACGCAGATCAGCGTGCCGACGAAGAACGTGACGGCGAGCAGGATGATCGTCTTGCGGCGACCCCAGCCGTCGGCGATGCGGCCGCCGAGCATGGCACCGATCGCGGCGCCGAACAGCAGCGAGCTCGTGACGACACCCTCGGTGAAGTTGGTGAGGCCGAGCTCCGCCTTCATCGGGTTCAGGGCGCCGTTGATGACGCCGGTGTCGTACCCGAAGAGCAACCCGCCGAACGTGGCGACGAGGGCCAGCACGCCGAGACGTCGGCGGTGCGGCCCGGTCCCCAACGGGGGCAGTGCGACAGTCGGGGCTGTCGGTTTGATGTCGACCATTCGGTGACTCCTTCGTCGGTGATCGCGCGTCAGTGCGTGGACCGATCGTAACCCGATTCCATGTCCTGTCAATTGGACATTCTGTCGTCAGGTCGTTTGGATCGGTCCACAGAACACCTGATGAGGACGGGAGCGGTCCAATCTGCGATGCAGCGTCAGCGGTCGTCGTCGACGGGGCCGTCGCCGAGGACGTCCCCCAACGACGCCATGTCCGCACCGTGGTCGGTGTAGCGGCGGACGGTGCGTCGAGCGGCCGCACTGGCGGCGCCGGACAGGGCGGGGTTGCGCCGAGCGGCGTCGGCGACGCGGCCCGCGTGCCCCGCGGTCGAGAGCAGCACGTTCGCCAGCGCACGGGCGTCACCCCGCTCGGGGACCCCGGTCACGGTCCAGGCCGTGCGGACCTGCGCGTCCGGGGTGACGCCACGACGGGTGCCCATGCGGTGCCAGTCCGACAGCACGCCCTCGGTGCGCGAGGCCGCGCGGTCCGCCTCTCCCGCACGACGGCGGGCGGCGTCACGGGCGTCGGACTCGGTGTCCGTGCCCTCGACCGTGTCGTACCGGTCGGTGAGCCCGTCGGCCCGGCGCCGGACACTGTCGGCCCGTTCACGCGCCGCGGCGTCGTCACCACCCGCCGCTGCGATGCGGGCGGCGTGCGCGGCGGCAGCCGCGGCGAGGATCTCCGAACGCTCCATGCCCTCGACCGTAGCCGCTCCGACCGACACCGGCGGACCGTCCGTCGCGGTGGCGGGGCACCGCGACCAGCCGCGTTCCGCACTGAGCGACACCGCACGGGACGGCGCGCGCATGAGGTGTCGCTGAGCGCGAAACCGGCCCGGCGACCGGCCCGCGGCCGCAGCGCACGCACACGACGGACGGGAGGCCCGTGGCGGATCCGCCACGGGCCTCCCGTCCGTCAGGTGGGGACGTGCGTTACTTCCGCAGCTCCAGGTACTTCGCGATGAGCGCCTTGGTCGACGGGTCCTGCGCGTCGAGCGCGGCCTGGTCGCCCTCGACGGCCGGCGTGACCTGCAGCGCCAGCTGCTTGCCGAGCTCCACACCCCACTGGTCGAACGAGTCGATGCCCCAGATCGTGCCCTCGGTGAACACGATGTGCTCGTACAGCGCGATGAGCTGGCCGAGCACGCTCGGGGTGAGCTCCGGCGCGATGATCGACGTGGTCGGCTTGTTGCCGGGGAACGTGCGGGCCGCGACGATTCCTTCGTCGGTGGTGCCCTCGGCGCGGACCTCGTCGGCGCTCTTGCCGAACGCCAGCGCCTTGGTCTGCGCGAAGAAGTTCGCCAGGAACAGCGTGTGCACGTCGGTGCCGGGCGCGACGCCCTTGCCGTCGCCGGTCTCGTCCTGCAGCGGACGGGCCGGGTTGGCGACCGTGATGAAGTCGGCCGGGATCAGGCGGGTGCCCTGGTGGATGAGCTGGTAGAACGCGTGCTGGCCGTTCGTGCCGGGCTCGCCCCAGAAGACCTCGCCGGTCTCGGTGGTGACGGGCGAGCCGTCCCAGCGGACGCGCTTGCCGTTCGACTCCATCGTGAGCTGCTGCAGGTACGCGGCGAAGCGGTGCAGGTACTGCGTGTAGGGCAGGACCGCGTGGCTCTGCGCACCGAGGAAGTTCGTGTACCAGACGTTGAGCAGGCCCATCAGGACGGGGACGTTCTGCTCGAGCGGCGTGGTGCGGACGTGCTCGTCGATGGCGTGGAAGCCGGCGAGGAACTGCTCCCAGTTCTCCTTGCCGATCGCGATGACGACGCTCGTGCCGATGGCCGAGTCGACCGAGTAGCGGCCGCCCACCCAGTCCCAGAAGCCGAAGGCGTTCTCGGGGTCGATGCCGAACGCCTCGACCTTGTCGAGCGCGGTGGAGACGGCGACGAAGTGCTTGGCGACGGCGTTCTTCTTCTCGTCGTCGGCGGCGTCGGTCAGGCCGAGCTTCTCCCACAGCCACTGGCGGGCGAGGCGCGCGTTCGTCAGGGTCTCGAGCGTGCCGAAGGTCTTCGACGCGACGATGAAGAGCGTGGTCTCGGGGTCCAGGTCCGCGGTCTTCTCGTAGATGTCCGCCGGGTCGATGTTCGACACGAAGCGGGCCTCGAGGCCGGGCTGGACGTAGGGTTTGAGTGCCTCGTAGACCATGACCGGGCCGAGGTCGGAGCCACCGATGCCGATGTTGACGACGGTCTCGATGCGCTTGCCGGTGACACCGGTCCAGGCGCCGCTGCGGACCTGCTCGGCGAAGCCGTAGACCTTGTCGAGCGTGGCGTGCACGTCGGCGTCGACGTCCTGGCCGTCGACGGTCAGCGGCGCGGCCGGCACGAGGCCCTCGGTCGCCTTCGGGCGACGGAGCGCGGTGTGCAGCACGGCGCGGTCCTCGGTGACGTTGATGTGCTCACCGGCGAGCATCGCCTGGAAGCGCTCGGCGACGCCGGTGTCCTTGGCGACCTGCAGCAGCGCGGCGAGGACCTCGTCGGTCACCAGGCCCTTGGACAGGTCGACGGTCAGGTCGGCAGCTTGGAAGGTGTACTGCTCGGCACGACCGGGGTCGCTGTCGAACCACCCTCGCAGGTCCGGGGTGAAGCCGGCAGCGATGCTGTCGAGCTTCTTCCAGCCTTCGGTCGATGTGGGGTCGACGGGAGCGGATTCGGTCACTTCGGTCCTCCTGGGGATCACGTTCGAGACGTACAGCCCGCGGGTCACGCAGCGCTGCGTCGCGGACCGTCTTCGAGCGTAGTGCGCTCCGGCAGGTGGTGCGCACAGTCGGACGGGAGGCGCGGCTCGCGTTCGCTGCGCGCGTCACGCCTCCCGGCCGGTCGCGTTCATCGCCGCGGTCGGCTTGCCGGGTTCAGGGCTGCGGTCGGCCTGCCCGGTTCACGACTGTGGCCGGGTTCACGACTGCGGTGCGAAGCGGGCCAGGCGCAGGCTGTTCGTCACGACGAAGACCGACGAGAACGCCATCGCCGCACCCGCGAGCACCGGGTTCAGCAGCCCCGCCATCGCGAGCGGGATCGCCGCCACGTTGTACGCGAACGCCCAGAACAGGTTGCCCTTGATGACGCCGAGCGTCGCGCGGGACAGCCGGACGGCGTCGGCCACCACGGTGAGCCGACCGCTCACGACCGTGATGTCGCTCGCCGCGATGGCAGCGTCGGTGCCGGCGCCCATCGCGATGCCGAGGTCCGCGGCTGCCAGCGCGGCGGCGTCGTTCACGCCGTCGCCGACCATCGCGACGCTCCGCCCCTCGGACTGCAGCCGTCGGACGGTCTCGAGCTTCGACGCCGGGGTCGCGCGGGCGTGCACCTCGTCGATGCCGACCCGGGCGGCGACGGCACGTGCTGCGCCGTCGTTGTCGCCGGTGAGCAGGACCGGGTGCAGGCCGAGCGCGCGGAAGCGGGCGATCGCGTCGGCGGCCTCGGGCTTCACGGCGTCGCCGACGACGACCACGCCCAGGGCGCTGCCGTTCCGGGCGACGACGACCGCGGTGGCCCCGTCGGCCTCGGCGCCGTCCACCACGTCGGCGAGCACCGGCGGCAGGGTGATCGACCATGCGTCGGCGAGCCAGCGGGTCGTGCCGACCAGGACGACGTCACCGTCCACGACGGCCTGCACCCCGGCACCGGCGGTGGCGGTGAACTGCTCGGCCGCGGGCAGGTCGGTGGCCCGGGCGCGGGCCGCGGTGGTCACGGCGCGGGCGACGGGGTGCTCCGAGCCGTCCTCGACCGCGGCGGCGAGCCGGAGCACGGCGTCCTCGGTCTCGTCGACGACGGTCACGGACCGCAGGGTCATCGACCCGGTGGTGACGGTGCCGGTCTTGTCGAGCACGACGGTGTCGACGCCGCGCGTGCGCTCGAGGACCTGCGGGCCGCCGATCAGGATCCCGAGCTGCGAGCCCCGACCGGTGCCGACCAGCAGCGCGGTGGGCGTGGCGAGCCCGAGGGCGCACGGGCACGCGATGATCAGGGTGGCGACGGCGGCGGTGAAGGCCGCGGTGACCGAGCCGCCGAGCACGAGCCAGCCGACGAAGGCCAGCACGGCGAGCGCGATGACGATCGGCACGAAGACGCCGGACACGCGGTCGGCCAGGCGCTGCACCTCGGCCTTGCCGGTCTGGGCGTCCTCGACCAGGCGCCCCATGCGGGCGAGCTCGGTGTCGGCACCGATGCGGGTGACGGCGACGACGAGTCGGCCGCCGACGTTGATCGTGGCGCCGGTGACCCGGTCACCCGGTCCGACCTCGACCGGCACGGACTCGCCGGTGAGCATGCTGCGGTCGACGGCCGAGGAGCCGTCCTGCACCAGGCCGTCGCTCGGGATCCGCTCGCCGGGTCGCACGACGACGACGTCGCCGACGACGAGGGACGAGGTCGGCACGCGGTGTTCGGCACCGTCGCGCAGGACCGCGGCGTCCTTCGCACCGAGTTCGAGCAGCGCCCGGAGTGCGGCACCGGACTGCGTCTTCGCACGGGCCTCCATGTACCGGCCGGCGAGGATGAACACCGTCACGGCGGTCGCGACCTCGAGGTACAGGTCGGCGGCCTCGGGATCGGTGGCGAACCACGAGAACGTCATGTGCATGCCGGTCGTGCCGGCGTCCCCGAGGAACAGGGCGTACAGCGACCACCCGAACGCGGCGAGGACCCCGACGCTCACCAGGGTGTCCATGGTGGCGGCACCGTGGCGTGCGTTCACCCACGCGGCACGGTGGAACGGGAGCGCTCCCCAGACCGCGACGGGTGCCGCGAGCGTCAGGGCGAGCCACTGCCAGTTCGGGAACTGCAGGGCCGGCACCATCGAGAGCACCACGACGGGCACCGCGAGCACGGCGGACACGACCAGGCGTCGTCGCAGCGGTTCCGCCCGGTCCTGGTCGGCCGTGGGCTCGGCGTCGGCGGCAGCGGGCGGTGCCGGCACCGTGGCGCCGTAACCGGCGGACTCCACCGCGGCGATCAGCGACTGGGGGTCGGCGGTGCCGTCGGCCGCGACCTGCACCTGCGCCTTCTCGGTGGCGTAGTTCACGGTGGCGGTGACGCCGGGCATCTTGCCGAGCTTTCGCTCGATGCGGTTCGCGCACGAGGCGCAGGTCATCCCGGTGATGTCGAGTTCGACGGTGCGGTCCGTCACGAGCGCGCGACCTCGTAGCCTGCCTCGGCCACCGCGGCGTGCAGGGCGTCCGCATCGACCGGCGCCGCGGAGCTGACGGTGACCTCGGACGAGCCGCCGGGGACGAGTCGGACGTCGACGCCCGTCACCCCGTCGACCTCGGAGAGTTCCTCGGTGACGCTCATCACGCAGTGTTCGCAGGTCATGCCCTCGACGAGCAGCGTCTCGGTGGTCATGGTGTCTCCTTCTGGTTGATCGATCGTCAGGGGTCAGGAGCGGACGAGCCGGGCGATCGCCTGGCTGGCCTCGCGCACCTTCTCGTCGGCGGCGTCCCCGCCCTCGGCGACGGCCTCGGCGACGCAGTGCGCCAGGTGGTCTTCGAGCAACGACAGCGCGACGCGTTCGAGCGCCCGGTTCGCCGCGGATATCTGGGTCAGGACGTCGATGCAGTACGTCTCGTCCTCGACCATCCGCGCGATCCCGCGCACCTGCCCCTCGGCGCGACGGAGTCGCTTGAGCAGGTCGTCCTTGTCGCCGATGTACCCGACGTGTTCGTGCATGTCCGCCTCCACCGTTCTCAATACGGTACCCCCCTAGGGTATTCCTTTCCTTGTCTGGTGCAACTGATGGCATGATCGGCGCATGGACACCTCGACGACGAACGGATTCCGCCGGCTGCGGTTCTCCGACGGTGAGGGTTCCGACTACTCCGAGATCTTCGCCGCGGAGTACGGCGGCTCGGACTTCGCCTCGGAGACCTTCGCCACCGACGACACCCGGTACGAGTACACGGTCGTCGGCGACGACGACCTGTCACTCCGCACCATGCGTGCCGAGGGCGGGCGACGCGGCGGGGTCATCGGTGTGCGGGACGACCACGTGGTGTTCTGGCTGACCAAGGGCCGGCTCGAGATGCACTTCGCCGACCGCACCCGCGTCGTCGAGCCGGGCAGCCCGTACATCGCCTCGGCGTCCGAGGCGTACCGGTTCGAGTCCGACGGCACCGTCTACAACGGCGTGCACGTGTCCGACCGCTTCCTGCGGAGCGTCGGCCGCGACCTCGGCTACCGGCTGCCGGACGGTCCGCTGCTGTTCGACCAGCAGGACGAGGTCATCGCCCGGCGTGAACCGCTCCGGCACCTCATCCGCGAACTCGGCCCGGCACTGGTCGACGACCGCGTGCTCGGCCCGATGCGGACCGCGCTGAACCGTCGGCTGGCCGTCGTCATCCTCGACACGTTCCCCATCCGCAACCGCGGCGACGACGTCCCCGTGGCGAACCGGCTGCGTGACGCCGTCCGGTTCATCGAGCTGCACGCCGCCGAACGCCCCTCGATCCCCACCATCGCCGCCGCCTGCGGGCTCAGCCAGCGTGGACTGCAGGACGTCTTCGCCCGGACGCTCGACACCACTCCGCACCGGTTCCTCCGCGACCACCGCCTGGACCGGGTGCGGGAAGAGCTCCTGCGCGCGGACCGCGGCGGCGCGACTGCAGCGGACTGCCCGCTCGTGTCGTCGGGGATCGCCGTGATCGCCCGGCGGTGGGGCTTCACGAACCCCGGCCGGTTCGCCGAGACCTACCGCGAACGGTTCGGCGAGGACCCGGCCACCACGAAGCGCGCGGCACTCGCGGCGCAGCCGGAGGCCGGCAGGGCGTCGTGGCGTGTCCGTCGTGCGGTGTCCTACATCGAACAGCACCTCGACGACCCGCTCACGCTCGACGACATCGCAGCCGCCGCAGGGGTGCTCCCCCGTCGGTTGCAGCAGCTCTTCCGCGAGGAGCGCGGCGAGTCCCCGATGGCCTGTGTCCGCGCCATGCGGGCCGCTGCCGAACGCAACGACGCGGCCGGAATCGGCGAAACGGCCTGACGGAGCGCCCCGGGGGTACACGCAGATCCCCGGATTTCCGGGGATCCCTGGATTTTTCCCGAATCCGAGAAGTCGTGTGTGACGAATCTCTTCCACAGCCCGTCTCATCCGTGAACAGCAACCGCTGGGAACGCCCGGCGGGTCAACGGAAGGAATGAACCATGGCTGACACCACCACCCCCACCCCGGCCACCACGGCGACCCGTGCCACCTCGCACGCCGGCACCAGCGGCGTCACCGGCAAGACCGTCATCGACGACACCGTCGTGTCGAAGGTCGCCGGCATCGCCGCCCGCGAGGTCAACGGCGTGCACTCCCTCGGCAACGGCGCAGCCCGTGCCATCGGCGCCATCCGCGACGCGATCGGCCAGCGCGACTTCGGTCAGGGCGTCAAGGTCGAGGTCGGCGAGAAGCAGGTCGCCGCGGACATCGTGATCGTCGCCGAGTACCCGGTGTCGCTCCAGCAGGTCGCCGACGGTGTCCGCACCGGTGTGGCCCGTGCCCTCGAGCAGATCGTCGGCATGGAGGTCGCCGAGGTCAACGTGACCGTCCAGGACGTCTACATCCCGGGTGACGACGACGACAACGACGACGAGAAGAAGGAAGCGCGAGTCGCATGAGCAACACGCTGATCGGCGCCCTCATCGGCGCAGTCCTCGCCGTCGTGGCACTGCAGTTCGGGTTCTGGGGCTTCGTGCTCGTGATCGTGTTCGGTGCGATCGGGGCCCTCGTGGCCGCCCTCGCCACCGGTCGCATCGACCGCGGCGCCCTGACCGACGTGCTGACCGGACGCCGGAGCTCCCGGTGAACGCCGGCCCGGACGTCCCGGGCCGCGTCGAGATCACCGCACGCGCGCTCACCTCGCTGGCGCGGGCCGTCGCAGCCGAAGGGCT
>Ga0308169_10000658_pt1 | contig 46896 bp, 54 predicted proteins | sample PhyBR1_2_FD_202139 | JGI IMG/M metagenome (GOLD analysis project Ga0308169, IMG submission 202139) | Phyllosphere microbial communities from UC Gill Tract Community Farm, Albany, California, United States - DLSLSB.R1 | ecosystem: Host-associated > Plants > Phyllosphere > Unclassified | place... | reverse complement strand
TGATGACCTTAAAGGGTGAATAGCGTAATTGGTACCTCGACCCCTCTACGAATTTACTCCATTTCCCTTCCTCCCCCTTACACCCCTCCCATCTCCCACAATCTTCGACTGGTGTACCTCAACTCATGGCGACTGGTCAAGGTGGGGAAGAGGATTTGAGAGAATTGGATAGGAATAAAGTGGTGAGTGCTACGATTGGGTACGCGAAGGAATTGGAGAGTATCGTCTAGGTGAAATTGGGTTGAGGAGCGGGCTGCCAGGGGGTAGGGAAGCTCAGAAAGGGAGTGGTATTAGAGAAGTACAGGTAGGGATGCAGAGGATGTGAAGAGATCAATGTGAAAGAAGTGAAGTTTCTTTTTTTGATGACATTCTCTACTCGAGTCGCCGGCACCGCGAGTGTACGTTGTCGGGCTCGACCAGGCGGGCGGTGAGATTTCGATCATGCCGCTTTCGAGGGTTTCGCGACTCGGATTACAGAGGACGACGATAGAAAACGAATCTCGATTTCGACGAGGACTTTCTTTCTTCGTTTCTGCCGACTTTGATCGACATTCGTTCTCCTACGCTTCCTCAGCCGAACGGTCACCATGACATAAAGAGCGGAACCGAGCTAGTCAAACAACGCTCGAATCCAGAAAGTGTCGGGAGTCTGTTGCAAGCAAAACCGAATTTAGATCAATTCCTGGAGATCATAGAACAACTTCGGATGAGCCAGTGAGAACTCACGATAAGGTTGGCAGCAGCGACATCTGTCAAGCGTATCAAGAAGAGAAGAGAAGTGTCAGTTGAGGACTTGGTGGAAGAAAAACGAGGGGAACAGAGTCTCTTCGGATAAAGACTCGTTCCCTCGTTCTCCCTTTCGATTTCTGGTTGTACACTCACAACAGGCGTTGAACGCGGTTATATTGACTGGCTTCCTCTCGAAGTCAGCGGAAGTCCTAGTTTCGTCGAAGTCGCTGGCGAAAACAAAGCTTTTCGCATTCACTTCGTATTCCCCTCATTTCGACGCCGCTCACAGGTTAGCATCTTGCGGAGATGGCGGTGTCAAATCTACCTCGGATTTTACCCCATTCGAGGAGAGTCGGCCTTGCGAAGGGTCGGATTCAATTTTCGACTGACTCGATTTATTTTTCAAAGGCTGTGCTTCGTTGCTACCTTTACAGCGCTTCTCTACTTCGTACTCTTTGTCTACTGAAGCATCGTCGCAGTTCAAGTTCTCTGTCCAAACTTCAACCTCAAAATAGACTTTTGATCGATCAGATTCTCTCTCAACTTTTTCACAACCTCGACTCTACACATCTCCACGCAGCTCGATCACAAGCGATCAGAACATCTATACAATGTGTCAAGAGATCCTAGTGTCCCTCGTAAGCTCCCTTTCGCCCTTCCCCTTCGAGATTTAATCTTGATCTCTCGAGCCTCCATTCACTCGATGCTGACCCTTTCTGATCCTCGTAGATGTCTTCATTCATGCCTTATAGTACGATATACACTCCCCTCTATCTCGCTCCCGCACAAAGCTGACTACAAGTGTGTTGATTGAACTAGGTAAATCCTCCTGTTCCTGCTGCCCCTCGACTCCTAAATGCTGTCAATCCTGCCTATCTTGCGGTTTCTCAGATGATGATCCACGATTCGAAGGGAATCAAGCTGGAGGAAACAACGAGAATGGAGTGATTAGGGGTCAACCTGAGGGAAAGGAGGGAATGAGCGTGCCTCCTCCACCGGTTGGGACGAGAGAGACTGCGATGAGATAGTGAGCAAGAACGAGAGATGGAGCGAGAGGAGAGATTCAGGAAAGGTAAGCTCCGTTCGATTCTTCGTGAAGTCCTCTCGCTACATTTGCTCATGAAATTGTTCCATCAGAATTCCCACTAGACCTTGTGCCTTTTCTGCGAGGTTGTAGCTACTATCATTGACATTGTTGTATCTTTCCCTTCACACTATTATTGCTCTAGCGTCTAATCCATACTACCCATACTTTCATTTTTCCAACTTTCCTCGGAAAGTGTCAACGGCGCTGGCCTGATCCCATGCAAAGAGTCTCCTATACATCTGTTTGTGCTCTGACTGCGCAAGGCATGCTGCTGTCGACGACCTTCAAATTGATAGATTCAGTGGTTCCAAAGTCTCTCACGACGTCGATTCCGCTTGATTTCCTCCCACCAGTATGTCCTTGCACTGTCTAACATGTGGGGCTTGACACAAATGTGGGAGTTCGAAATCGAAACGCGCTGAGAGGTGACAGAGACTGCTCACAAAACTTTGCAGAATCAAGACTGCCCGGAATCACTGTTCCCCAATCATGCACAGATCTCCATACTAGCGATTCCAGACTGCACAGCCATCGACCGACGACCACTGTCGGATGCACCACAATGGTGACTTACAGACGGTGGTCTCTCGAGAACGGCTTTTCGCAAACTCGCAAAAACTCGATTGACTGCTGAAGTATGGAATTGCTGCATCGGGACACAGTTGCATATGAACGTACAAGAAGGAGACACCCAAAGTAGAGAACTGAAGAGAGATTAGAATGAGAGGAAGTAGCGAATGAATTGAAATTGGAGTCGTATATGATCGATTTACATCCTCGAAAATGTACGCGACGACGGCGAGAGCCCTGTAGCGCCGGACGTTTAGTCCTTCTTACTCATGTCACCCACAGGGAGGACGATGTAGGAAGTGTCGGGAGTCTGTTTGGAAACGAAAACGAAACCAAGCTTTGGGTCAGTTCCTTGAATCACAGGATGACTAGAAGGAGAGAACGGGCACTTACGATGAGGTTAGCAGCAGCTACATCTATTGTGCACACAAGAGAAAGAACAGAGTGTCAGCGAAAACTTGGTCGAAAACGAGGGAAACGGAGTGTTTTGGGTAAAAACTCGTTCCCCTTTCGGTTTATGGGAGAATCCTTACACCAGGCGTTAAACGCGGTAATGATTCCAAACGCTCCTCCGGCAGTGTGAATGGCCGAGGCGTTGCCAACTCCGAGTTCAGCGATACCGAGGAGAAGGAAAGTACTGAAAGTTGAGAAAAGAGTCAGCCTCCGGCTGACTAGACGACTAGACGACCGCGATGACACAGCAGAGCTTTACATACATCGTGAGGAAGAAGAAGACACCGGTAAGAGCGATGGAGGATCGAAGGGAGGCGAGAAGCATGATGAAAGTGAAAATGAACTGGTGCAAGCCGAATCGGTCAGTCTTGTACTCCGATCTCGTGTGAGAGGACAGAGGTGCACTCACCCATCCGAACAAGAAGAACGCTACACCGTTGGCGAACATGCCCTCAACTTCGTAAGAGCTGGCAATTGATGACCACGGACTAACGATGAAGCTGAGAACAGCGAAAAACAAGATCAGACGTCGGGGGTAAGGCGTCGACGAGGCGGCGATGACATACGCGTATGATAGCCAGAAAGCACCGTAAGAAGCTAGAAAAGAAAAAGAAAAGTCAGTTTGCGAGTTCCGAAGATGCAGACGAGGTCGTTGCGCGTCTCATATAGCCGACCTCGTCTGAAGAGTCGACAAATGAACTCACAGAAAGCGGTAGCTCCGAAAGTGTTACTGAAGACGCGGAACAGGGAAGAGGTGGAAATCGTCAGTAGCCGATCGTTTCGTTCCGAACAATTCTCGAAGCTCACCCGACGGCAAACTCCCACACTGCGCAGAGCAAGATCGTCAGTATCGTTTGCTCCTAGTATGGATAGCGAGAAGCGAGAACGGGGTGCGAAGAAAGGGAATGATACTCACTTCCTGCCAAAAGTTGCGCCAATCCACCGTAGAAGAGAGCGGGACCGACTACGACATTAGGCACTGTGACACCTCGAGTCGACACTGTCCAAACAACATAAAAGGAAATTAGTGCACTGTCCCGTCGAAATCCCAACATTCCTCTCCTGTCTTCCCTCCGTCTCTCACGCTACTTCTCGCTTTACGTATCCGATCAGAAAGTATGAATGAGAGCTCACTGTTGATGAGAGAACTGTCGGCGAGGTAGCGGAGGCGGGAAAGTCAGCTAAAAAAAGTCCTTCGACCCCACACAAAAAAGTCAATTTCCACTCACAGCATGAAGGTAGTCAAAGCGAAACCACATAGTCCGAGAGGAGCAGGGTTGGCGAATCGTCTGTGGTAAGTAGGGAACGCGGGTTGACTCTGCAGAAAGGTGAGAGAAAAAGTCAGCGTATGGAGAGTTGGGCTAATTTGGCAGAAGAAACTAACGCGGTCAAGAGGATGTCCTCCAGGAGTGATGTTGCGCAAGTTCAATGGTGCTCCTCCTTCTTGTGAAGAGTAGTGAGAGTTTCCATTTGCAACTGAACCGTTCGAGTGGTTGTGGTGAGATCCGTGGGCACCTTTCTCGACATCGACTGCGGTGTGTTGAGCGTCGAATCCTGACATCTTGGTTATGTTAGAGCTAAGTTTGAAGTGGTAGTTGGGTTGAGGTTGAGAGTTTTGGTTATAGGGCGAGAGAGGGAGATGGAAACAAAGCAACTTTCGAAGCCAACTAGAAAACTTCTCTTTTGGAAAGGACGACGTCGGAGGGTTTTTGCAGAGTGGAGGAGTTCCCGAGGTCACGGGGATTGTGGGGCAAAACCAGTGAGTCGGACAATTTTCAATTACGCTTCCCTTCCTTACCCGATTGAGCCTACTTCATCTCGACTTTCATTGATTGGACAGTCTGATCGTCGCATTCTCGACTAAGGGCCAGTTTGTGAAGAGCTATTCTTGCTTCAGCCCGTCGCACGTCTACAGTACAAGCAAGTTTTCGTTGTTCGAGCGACAGCTTCGGATCCTTGCGAGATCTGCAGCGTGCGTAGCTGAAGCAGAGAACTCGAGTGATAGGAACCTTCTCCCTATCCCCCGCTTTGGAGCCCCAACGAAGGCAGCAGAATCGCGATTTTGCTTTTTTGTCAGCGAAAACCAGTCTGATCGACGGCTCTCATCCTCGGGCACATTCGCAACTAGCATTCCATGCTATTTCGGCGTTCCTCGACTTCGAAACTCGCGCGAAGAGAGCCGAGAGCGCCATCTGGCAGTTTGTAAAAGCGAAGGTGAAGGAACTTTGCGACCTCTTCCGATTCGGAGCGAGGTGAGTAAGCGTTCCCCTCTTTGACCGCCCACGCTTTTCGCACGCCTTCGATCGACGGACGGAGTCAAAGCAAGGAAGAGAAGCTGGGTTCCTTCGAGCGAGAGCGACCCAGAAGTAGTGTAGTAAAATAGTGACCCGCTCGCAAGAAACTGCCTTGAAAACGAAGCGTCAGCTCTTTTCCAACGGCACAAGGGAAGAGCAGAGAATCGCTCTATCGGTCCCCACTTGTTCTGCCGACATTCGAGGAGATCTACAGCGCAGCTTCGCTAGTTTGTTGCCGAGCTCGAGACGAGAGCAGTATGCGAAGAAGGTCGTCAGCCCAGTCAAATACCTTTCTCTCAGTTCTCTGCGACTTGAATAAGCTTCGGCAGCTTCAGCCGACGACTGTTCGTAAGGAGAGCGAGGCTCAGTCGAAGTCGAAGGGAGACGAATCGATGAGCCGAACAACAAGAACGTTGAAGTTGCCTGAGGGAAACTTCCTCAATTGTGCGGAACCGAGCCAATCGTCAAGAAAAGGCGCACCAACTCTTCTTGACGATCCGATGAGCCTGATTCGAACACGCAGATGAGGAGTGGATGAACGGGATCGAGAGAGAGCTTGAAGCGGGCGATTATCGTAGCGCAACAGAGACTGTGCTGCGAGTAGTTGAGTGAACGACAAAGTGATTGCAATGCAGAGGTGAGGTCGACTACTTGATCGCTGGAGTAGCAGGACCAGCCGTCGTTCCAGCTCGAATGAGGTCGAGGAAAGAAGCTTTCGAAAGATTCGTGACTGTGTTGCGAATGCGAACGTTAGCGTACGTTCCTGAGTTGATGTAAAACACACACGAAGCAGATAGAGTAGCGACTTACGAGCTTCGCCCTTTCCCCTTCCACCGAGAACGTTAGGTCGTCGATTCACAGTTCCTCCACTTTCGATTTCTCCAGCATTCAGCTTGACTGCCGCCTTCTTCCTTGCCTCTTGCTCTTCGATCTCCTTGTCCTTTCCAGTCACTCCCTGCGCTGCTCCAATAGCATTGAACAATCTCACGACACCACGTTGAGCCAATTTCCTCAATCTCTTTTCTCGTTCCGCACCCGTTTCACCCTCTTCCAAACTTCCTCCTCTTCGCGCCTTCTCGAAATCTCGTGCCGATTTGGACTCCCACTGACTAAAAGGGAGAGGTGGTCGGGCAGCCCATCCACCGATAACATCCCGGACATGACCTCTTGAGAGATGTTGGGCTTTCGTTTCCCGGATGACGCCTCTCGCACGTCGCTCGAGTCGAAGAGTTGCCGCTGAAGGAGGAGCTCTGAGGGGTACAGGGTTGGAAGAAGTTGAAGGAAGGGAGAGAAGGTGTTGAAGGGAGTTTGAGAATGCATCGGCGGTAGTTGGTCGAAGTGTAGTGTGTTTGAGTTCTAGTTGCACCGTACAATCACTTGGTTAGCTAATGGAAGGACTTTCTACAGCTAGTAGAGGACTGCTCACTCTTTGCAGGTCTCTCTTGACCATCTTCAAGCATATCTCTGATAGCATCTTCATCGTCCTCATCTCCTTCCTCTAGCTCATCATCATCACTTCCAGCTGAGAAGTCCTCTTCCTCTTCCTCTTCCTGTGACTCGTCTTCTGATGAAGGGATGTTGATCGGTTCTTGAGATGGAATTAATCCTTTGGTTGTTGGAGCTTCCTCTGTTGTTGGAGCGACTGCTGGAGAGCGTGCTCGTTTCTTGAGGATAGATTTAGGCTGATCTGACATGTCTAGCTGGTCTTCGAGTTGGCTGAAGCTGTTGGTTGATTTGGGAAAGGGAAAAAGCTCTTTTTGCCAAAGACAAGTCAAGATAACTCGCTCGAGAACTTTCGCGTAACTGACCATACGAGTCGGTACGAGATAGAGAGAATAATAGCATTATCAACAGTGAGGATCTAAAGTGTGACGAGAATAACGAAAAGAATAGTTCAAGGAAAAGGTTGTTACTTCTTGTTCGTAACGGGGGTCATTGATCGAGTAACTGGCGTTCGACTTCCACTTCTAGGCGTGTTCGAACCACTCTTGACGAGACCGGCTTCGAGCGCGAGAGAATAGAAGATCGATGATTTGTTCGCAAGAAGAGCAGCGGGAGTGTCGAACTCTGCAACGAGTCCCTTGTCCATGACCAGGATTCGAGTAGAGTCCATGATCGTGTTGATTCGATGGGCGATCGTGAAGCTACGGGGTGAGACGAGTCAGATGGAAAGAAGTAGGATAGAGAGCGAGAGAACTCACGTTGTAGCAGCTGCAAACTCGCTTCGAATGATAGCCTGAATCTCCTTGTCCGATTCGACATCAACCTGCATGAGAGGGATTATCAGCGTCGCTGCGAGTGAGAGTGAGTGGATTGGACTCACAGCAGCAGTCGCCTCGTCTAGCACAAGAATCTTGCTTCTTCGAAGGAGTGCACGCTGATCAACGTTTCTACGTCAGCACGCGGGTCCCTCAGTGTACCAGATCGACAGGACTTACCCCAAGGCACATCAATTGACGTTGACCGCTTGAAAGGTTCGATCCACCTTCGTCAATCTTCGCATCGAGTTTGCCATCTACAGTCCGCAACGAGTCAGTCGAGGCAGGCAGACAGACAAGAGAGGCGGTGTAGCTCACCCATGCTCTCAACGTGCTCTTTCAATCGACATTGCTCGAGTGCAGACCAAAGTTCAGCATCCGTCGATTTACCGGTAGGATCCAAGTTCGCTGTTTCGCGCCAATCAAACGGATCAGTGCTGTCAATCTGGAGTGTACAAAGAATGAGGACGTACCTCGGAGGGAACCCTCGAAACATTGCGAATCTTGAGGAATGATCGAGATTCGAGAACGAAGATCGTGAAGACCAATCTTTGCGACGTCGACTCCGTCGATCGAGATCGTCCCCTTTTCAGCCTCGATAACTCGGTAGAGAACCTGTACGGTCAATGTGGTGAGTTACACAGACGAAGAGTCCAGAAAGAGAAGCAGAAACTGACCATAGTGAGGGAACTCTTTCCAGCACCAGTTCTTCCAACAACTCCGATCTTCTCTCCAGCTTTGATCTCGAAGTTGACATCCTTCAAGACGAGATCCAATCCTTCACGGTAGCGAGCGGCGACGTGCTCGAACTTGATGCTACCAGCTTGAGGCCATTCAGGAGAAGGTTGCTTCTCGGGGATCTCGAGGGGAGCTTCAGGAGTGAGCGAGATGTACTCTTGTACGCGTTCGACCGAGACGATGCTGTGACGGAAAGCGTCAGTGGGTCAATCGTCCTCTCAGTGGAAGAATCGACATACTTGGTCTCGACCTCAGTAGCGGATCGCACAATCCAGTTCAAAGTCTGAGTCGTGCTGAGAGCGTATGAGAGCATGAGTCCGACGATACCGGCGTTGACAGAATTGGTTCGAACGAGAGTAGTGACCGCGAGTACGGCTGTCGAGAGAATGATGATTGATCCGAGGAATTCGAGACGAACCGCGAGCCATCGATTACCTGATAGAGCGGTTGAAGGTCAGTCTTCAGCATACGTCTGAGATGAGGAAGAGCGAAACATACAGTTGATCGAAGGGAAGAAAGCTTCTTGATTTCGGTCGAGTCGAGCTTCGTTCTCGGCGATGAAGCGTTGGCTCTGTCGGTATGCACGAATGGTCGACACACCTCCGAGAGTCTCCTGGAACGAGGCGAAGATTGGACTCTTGGTAGTAGCATCGAGTCGCTTGAGTTCTCGAGAAGTCGCAAGGTAGTAGGTCTGGATGCGGCGATAGACGAGAAGGACGGGAACGAGGATGAGGAGGAAAGCGGGAGCCGAAGATGAGATGACAGCGACCATACCTGAGGCACTCGATTTCGAGATTAGTTCGCGCAGAACATGAGAGAGACGAGTGCGACTTACCGACAACTCCGGCGAAAGTCCTGAAGAATCCAGAGAAGACTCGAGGTAGGGAGACGTCAATAGTATCAACGTCGCGCGAGAATCGATTGAGGATAGTTCCGAGAGGAGTGGTTTCGAAGAACAACATGGGCGATCGGAGAACCGAGTTGAACCTAAATGACGGATGCAGATCAGTCTAAGCTTCAAACCAAGAGAAATTCAGAGGAGTAGCTTACATTCTGTCGTGCATCTTCTTCGCAGCTCGAATAACGCATAGCGAGTAGAGAAGAACTCCGTTGACGAACATTGCGAGCGAAGCAGAGGTACCAATAGTAGCGTAGATTCCGAGGTAGAACCAGAGGTTTCCGTTGTCACCTGTCGCAGCGTTGTGTTGTGCCCATTGCTTGAGCCAAACGTCCTTTGCGATGTTGAGTCCTTGTTGGAGAAGAATCGTGAACAAGTAAAGGAAGACCTGTGAAGATGCGCCGAAACGGGTCAGACCGAGCGAGAGCAAGTCGAGTGAATGAACAGAACGCACTCCGAGATACCCATTCGCCTCGACGTAACCCTTGTAGATTGACCATTTGACTGAACCTTGTTCCCGCTTCTCTTTCGGTCTCGTGCTCCTCTTGAGATTCTTGAGGGTCTCGAGTTTCTGCTCTTGTACCGGAACGAGCTGAGCTTGACGCATGAGAGCTGCACTTTGTTGCATCTTGAGTTTGATGGCGAGATCTTCGGCTTCGAGTTTCGACTCGTCTTCTTGAACATCGGCGAGCGTCTCCTCGCCAGATCCTGACCCACTGTTGTCCTCGTTGGCAGTATCCGAATCGGTGTCTTCATCATCTCCCTTCTTTCCGAATTCCTTGAGGAGGCGAGAGAGTTCCGTATCTCCTTGGATGGCCGAAGAATAGATGCCTATCAGGAAACGACGTGTCAGCTCCGTCGACATCGGGGCTGAAGAGCGGGAACAGAATTGACTTACCTCGTTCAAGAATGACTCCTCGTCGAAGGAAGATGAGCTCGTCGGCTTGCTCGCAGAAAGGGATCTGATTCGTGCAGAGAATACGAGCTCGATCTTTCAAAAGACCCTCTGGACCAATGACTCGATCGAATAGATGACGTCCGACCTGTTGCGGGTGGGAGATTCAGCTCGAAATTTCGAAAGCGAAAGATGAGTCGATACGTACATGAGCATCGACAGCCGAGAGGGGATCATCGAGTAGGTAGATATCGGCACGAGCATAGACAGCTCGGGCGAGCGCAATCCTTGCTTTCTGTCCACCTGAAACGGAAACACCTTTCTCACCGATTTCGGTCTGCGTGATCGAAACTGTCAGATCAACTACGACTTGAGAACGTGAGCGACGGGAGCTAACCTCGTCACCATCTGGCAAGATTTTGAGATCTTCTTTGAGAGCGCAAGCTTCAAGGACGAGTTGGTAGAAATCGTGATCGTAGCGATAACCGAAAGTGATGTTGTTCTTGACCGTTCCACCTATTTCGCACAATTGATCAGCAAGAGCTCGCGTAACAGGAGAGAGCGAGACTGACCCATGATCCAAGGTTGTTGGGCAGTGTAAGCTACGGTACCTCTGACCTTGACTTGACCATCGAGCTTGTTCATCTCTCCCAAAACCGCACTCAATAAACTACTCTTTCCAGCTCCGACTCGTCCGACGACCGCGATCAGTTCTCCTTTCTTGACGCTCAATGAGATATCTTGAAGAGTGTTGTCGTGAACGACAGCGTCAGGAGAGGAAGGTACAGAATGCCATGTAAAGTCTCCTTGTTGAACCGAGATGAGTTCGTCACCGAGTTTGAGATCGCGGGAAGGCATGGCGATGTCAACGGCGTCTGCTTGGAGTTCCTTCGCGACGAGGAAATCGGTGAGACGACCAACGGAAACGTAGGCTTCGACGAGGGAAGAGAAGACCATCGGTAAAACCTGGAGAAGCGAGAACAGTTGTTCAGTCGAGGTCGTTTATTGAAAGTGTGATGAAGAACTCACGGCGAGAGGGAAACTGAGAAGTTGGAAGAGGGTAATCGCAGGGAAGACGATATCACTCGTCAAGGGCTTGCCTGAGACTTTCGAGAACATTGCGAAGGAGGAGAATGCGACGGCGAAAGGCGTAAACGACCAAAGGAAATTGGAGGAAGCCGAGAGGTAACCTGAATCGTGAAAGTATCGTCAGCAGCGGAACAAGAAGAGGAGAAACACAGTCGACTCACCCATCTTCTTGAGCATTGCGAGTTCCTTGTTGTTTCGAACGTCGAAGAGTCGTTGAGCGAACGAGTTCTCCCAAGCGTACAACTTGATTGATCGAATGTTGTTGAGGATCTCGCTCATGATACTCGTCCGTTGATCCTTGTTCTTCATTTGTTGCCTCTGAAGCTTGGTCTGATACCTCGCAATAGCTGCTGTCAAAGGCATCGAAGCGATCATGACTGCGACACCGACCAGCATCGTCCATCCCAAGAGGTTGTAGAGCGAGATGAAGGCAAGAGTGATTTGGAAAAGTCCCGACCATGCGATTTGACCGTAGCTGTTTGTTTCCTGTTGAATCAGCAACGGCAGAGAAGATAACGAGAGAAGCGAGTACTCACGTGCAGAGGTCTTGTAGACGAGTACTATCGGTACTCTGGAGGTTCACGATATCACCGGTGAGACGACCTCCTCGTTCGCTTGGCGAAAGAACGAGAGCTACAGAACGAGATTGATCAGTTTCAGCGATATAGCGTCACGGGACAATCTCATCGTGCTGACCTTTCTTGTAAATGAGCGAGACTAGACCTGCTCGAACTCGCATTCCAGTTTCGAAAACTCTTGCGAAGTAGCAGTGAAGAAGGAGCTGCATGTCGATGACGGTGTCAGGATCTCTGCGTTATCTAGATACGTTCATTCACTTACAGTCTGCGAGACAGCGCAAACGAACATGGACAGAGCGATCAAGTAACCGTGGAAAGCGGGTTCACCTTGAGGAGTGTTGTAAGTCGAAACGAACTGAAGAAGTCGACGAAGAAGTTGAGGTTGAACGAATCCGAGACAGTCTTGAAGAAGCTGTGAGGAGAGCGGCTTTGATCAGCGGGTCTGCTAAAAGAAAGGATAGAGGGAAACTTGTCGAACCTTGAAAACGGCAGCCATGAAGAAGGGTCCTCCGTATGAACTGACGAGTGCTCCGGTCAAGCTGGGCTTGGGTGCATCTTCCTCAGCCTTTCCGTCAGCGGGAAGGACACTGTAAGTCGGTTCTTGAGCGGAAGCTGACGGTTTGATGTCGGACTTGCGAGCGACCTTGTCCCTTCGAGCTTGCCAAGCTTGTTCGAGTCGAGAGCCGAGAGCATGTGCGGTATCATCAGGCTATGAGGTGAAGCCAGATGAGTCGCAGGAAAGAAGAGGAAGATCGAGAAAACGAACCGGCAGACTCCACAAATCCTCCTCTGTCAAGAACTTCTTGACTCCCATGTACATCATCGGACTCATCCACGAGAAGGTCAATCTCGAGAAGATGTTTGCTCGTAATCTGGGACATTCAGGTTGTTCCCATTCATCCGGTCCTCTTTGCTCATCATCTCCTGCAGGATCGACTTCCGAAAGTTTGATTTTGCCATCGGCGGGTGCGACGAAAGGTACAAAGTCGCGCCATGACGTTCCTTGCCATCCTTGAGGGCCGAGGAGTTCGATGAAGAAGAAAGAGCCGAGGAAAGTGAGGCGAAGGACGAGGAAGATGAACGAAGCGAGAGCGACACCGTGAAGGGCGTGAGGATGTGTCGGAGCAATGAGGTAGCTTCTGAGGGTGAGGGTATTGACGGCGAGTGCGGCGAGGGACCAGAAGAGAAGGGGAGTCGAGGAGTGAATGAGGAGAGGATGAGAAGCGGTCAAGAGGAAATGGGCGAATAACTGCGCGGTGAAGCGTTGGTCAGCTCCGAGTCGAGTAGGGTCGAGCTCGTCGAGTACTCACAAAAGATATCAGTCCAAAGAGAGCAAAGGGGAACCTGGGATCTTTGAAGATGGCAGTCCCGCCTCGTCCATTCCGATGAGCCTCTACAGCGAATGCAATCGTCTGTCCAACCTGTAACCCTACTAGCGCAGCAACAAGTCCCTATAAACAGACCTCTTCGAATCAGCAAATCCTGGTGATCGAGTTGGAAGGAGATGATCGGTCTCGAGTGGAGGGAGATTTGGACTTACGAGTTTAATCCCATAAGCTGCCTTGCCCTGCTTGCTCAGATTCTCATGTCTACCCCTCTTGTACTTTCTCCATAATCTAGGGAACGCGTAACCTCCGGAAAGAATCAAGATGAGATGAGGTAAAGCGTCCAATGTCGTTTGTTCGAAGCAAGGCGTGAAGTCCCAATTAATCGAGTCGACTACTCTCTCACAGCCAGGAGCATACCAGGCTGGAGGTAGCATGTTGCAGCGGCCGAGAAGAAGAGGTGGTGGTCAGGAAGAAAGTCGATTTCAAAGTGGATTTCGTAAGCCGTTTCATCGGTCGCTTTGACCGCTTTCTCTGCCATTTTTGAGATGGAATCCAGTTGGTGCAGAGAAAGACTTCTGAGCGGACATGTCGCTTGCGAGAATTGGGTGCTTTCGAGCATCAGCAGATCAATGATTCATATTTTGTAGCTTTGACTCATTCTTCATCGGGTCGTTGGTGAAGTGGTTATCATGCGAGCCTTCCAAGCTCGCGGGACGGGTTCGATTCCCGTACGACTCACTTTTGCTTTTTTCCGCTGTTCGTGTTTTTTTGCACAGACCTCGTTTCATATTTCTGTCGCTTTCGCCTCACTTGACTCGCTCATTTGCCTCTTGACCTCGAGTGAGTGACACATTGACCTGAGACGAGGAGAATCTTAGCGACTGGAGCCTCGAAGTTGTGTTTCTGCTCGAGCTCGAGCTTTTTATTCGTATCTCTGGGTCTGCTCTGCTCAGCGGCCGATCGTCTGGATGCGTTTGCATGCGCCGAGTAGTAGATTGAGGTCTTCGATGAGAGCCACGTTAACGCTATCGGGGACCGCTTCGTCTAGACGATACGGGCCAATAATCTGTTTTCGAGTTTCTCTCGTTGTCAAAGCGAAGGAATAGATGGAGAACTCGACTGATTGACCATAACAGAACAATACACAAGATAGATAATGACAAGATGAGACCCCCTTTGATATAGACACAGAAAAGACAAAGGAAGTGAATGAAAGAGAGAGAAGAGCTTAAGCAACGTAGCGGAAAGCAGGTGCCTTGTCGAAATGCTCAGCAAGTCCCTCGATAGGTAAGCCCTTGACTGGTCGTCCTCCATCGCGCTTGTCTCGTCGTCGGTTCTCCATTCGGTAGTAGGTGGTCATTCCGAGGGTGATCAAGAGTCCTAGCGATTGGAAGGCGATGTTGAGCCAGGTTCCGCGAGTGTAATGTGGTCCCTCGCTCTTAGGGAAGGAGAAGGCGGCAAGGACTGAAAGGCATTGACCAACGGAATTGAGTGATCCGAGCACGGCCTGCAGAGAGCGAAAGAGTCAGTTTAGATGTAAATCGGCGGGAGCGACGAGCAAAGAGGGCGAGCAGGGTCTTCGGGATAGGAGTAGGTTCGATGTGACAGGAGGGAGGCTGTGCGATAAGAGTTGCGACTTACAGCTTTTTGCGATTCGTTCGCAACGTTCGACGCTTGCCACGACATGATGAGGGGGATAGCCGAGTACCCGGCGGTCACAACGCAGCAAACAGCAAAGTACCGCGCACTAAGGGGAGCGGAAGAAGCGAGAAGGGAGACGAAAGAAACGAAAAGTCAGGATACATCCTTGAGAATTTATCGGTAGAGGAAGTTCACTCACCGAAGCATGCCTTCAGTAGCCTCGTGGGGTTCGACGCCAAGGAGGATGGACTGAGCGAGCAGGAATAGAGTCAATATGGAAGCATAGGAGACCGAAAGATTCGAAAACTGACCCATCCTACGATGCCGATCGCGAAGACGCTCATGATTGGGAAGCCTCTGGTCTGATATCGATCGGAGAAGGTGGTGAGGCATAACATAAATACTAAGGCAACCACGTAAGGAGGAACCGAAAAAAGTTGTGCTGGTTCGGATGAGAACGATCAGCTTCAGCTCAAGTTTTCCTGATGAGAAGTGCCGACTCACCTTGAGCGTCGGTGTATCCCAAGCCCTTGATGATGGTAGGTAGAAATCCGGAGACTGAGCCGCTGAAAACAGGAAGCGAAAGGAAGAATCAGTTTCGGTTATAGAAAATTCGAGAGCACGGGAAGTGTAGACTCACAGTCCGAGGTTCATAGCAGAGTAGGAAACGGCGATGACCCATGTCCTCCAGTGAGTGAGAGTGTATCGAACAGATTTCCAATCAATTCCCTTGTTGACTTCGAGCGAGTTGCCAGAGTCCGAGTTGATACGAGTGCAGGCGATGACTCGCTCCTCTTCCGAGAGGAACTTCGAGGTGTCGGGACGGGAGGGAAGGAAGAAGAAGACGATGACGGCGAGGAGGAAAGATGGGAGTCCTTCGAGGAGGAAGAGGATCTTGTATTGAGCGACCTTGGATTCGATGTGGTTGACTCCGAATGAGATGAGACCAGAGAAAGCTCCTGCGACGGCACCAGCAGAGATGAAGAGACCGACCCTCTTGGCGAGTTCGTCCTTCTTGTACCCTGTACGATCAAAATTTCGTGAGCTTTGAACGACCGTAAAGACATGAGAAGAGGTAGAAGCTTACAGAGAGAAAGGTGGAAAGCCATAGCTTGACCGAACATGGCTTCTCCGAGACCGACGACGAGACGACATACATAGAGACCAGCAGGGTTGAAGGCGGCGGCTTGAAGAGTAGCTCCGATGGACCAGAGGAGACTGCAGAACGAGAAGAGGTCAGTGACGAATTAGACGGGAAAGGATGAAATCGAAGCTCACGCTCCGATGGCGATAGTGCGAGAAGGATTGAATTGCTTCGCGAGAAGAGTTCCGGGAATCGAGAAGAGAATGTAGGTGATGAAGAACATGGACAAAGCGATCGAGTATTTCGTGTCGTCGCCATCGAGAACACCCTTTTCGAGTCCCTCTGTGAACGGCAAAGTAGTGGAGAGTCAGCAAGTAGAAGTAGGTGCGCATTTCTCGAGCTGGAAAAGCGAAAACATACGAAGACGAGCGTTTCCGAGGTTACCACCTATCATCGAGTCGGAAAGAGTCAGTCTCGAGCTCGAAGTAGAGTCAAAGTCAGCTGTACTCACGATCCAAGTAAGCGGAGAGGTAGAGGAGGACAGCCATGGGGAGGATAACGCAATCCATCTTGCGAACGAGCTTCCTTTCGATGCTCTTGCTGTGCTCCTTGTGTTCGAGACCAGTCATCGAGGAGGCATATCTTGAAGAGCCCTTCTCCGAGTCGCGGGTGGTAGCAGCAGCGAGAGAAGCAGAGTCGGCGAAACGAGCACCTCCAACGGTCTCGCGGTGTTCGACATCTCCGTTCGTCTTCTCATAGTCGAGGGCTTCGGGTTGGAAGCGAGTAGTCATGATGGTGGAGAGAAGAAGCAGGCGGAGGTGAATAGGAAAGGAAGGGGGTAAAGAGGAAAGGAAAGAAGGGAGGGTCGCAGCTGAGTCGAGTCGGTGCTGGGAGGAGTCGAGCTGAGTGGAGGTGATGAAAGAGAGATGAGGAGTGATAAGGAAGAGAAGAAGAAGGAGCCCCAACGTTCAGAGCGAGAGGAAGACGAATTCCCCCGCGTCGAAACGAAAGTTTGATCGCGAGTTTTCTCCTCCTCGAAAACGTTCAGAGCGAATGCGATTGGTTCGCAACTACCTATAACCCGGAGATTGGAAACGGTGCGAAAGTTTCGAAGTGATCGAAGTGTTTTTTTTGGGGGAGAGTGCCTATTTTTGCATCTCAGATCAAAAAGCGAAATTAGCCCGTAGAGCAGGAAGAACTCTATAAACGAACTAGTCCTGTCTCTCACCTTGCGACCTTGCGGCGAAGCGGGCGAAACGAGAGCGGCCTAATAATCTCCGTAGATTAGCTTCTTTCCGACGGCCGAAAGAGCATCGTTTCTGCCATTTCGAAACCACTTTTCACGGCGAGTCGTGGGAAGAACAGTTCTGTCGTGGGGTCTCGAAGTGCGATTAGCATCGAAGAGTCCGTCTGAAGTGCCGTGGACGATATCCAGGGACAGCGGGCTCAACGGGCGGAATTGAACAGGTGCACTTTTCGAGCGAGACGAGGAGAACCTTTTTCACTTTGCTGGTAAGGTCAAAGTGCCGAAACGAGGGCCTTCTTCATGCAAAGAGCACCGACACTTCAACAAGACTGGGAATGCGCTACTGTACTTCCACCGGCTCAAAGAAGCGAGGATTCGAAGCAAGACGGTGAGAAGTGCCGAAAAAGAGCAGCGAGGAAATCTGAGCCTACGAAGCCTGCGCTGTTGTCGTCCTCCTCCATCCGCTCGTGGGGATGCCTTCCTTCGCTTCTCGTATATGCCCCTCTGAAAGGTGAGAGCCAGCACGAAACTAGCGAAAGTCGAAACTTGCGAATTGCGAATTGCGAATTGCGAAGCGACGGAGTCTTCGCGAAGGCTTCGCAAAGCGCAAACGGCGGACCCAGGAGCAGACAAGCGCAAATTCTGCAGTGTCCTTATGCCAACAGACTGTAGTATGGAGCTCCCGAATAGCGGTCAAAGCCTCGAGATCAGCCTGAGAAAGAGAAAACGAAAGAAGCATACCTCGCTCCTGAGCATTCGCGTCCTTCCTACACTGAGCATACCCTTCCTCACACCTTGAAGTTCGACCGATCAAGCGATGTTGAGAGAGGTCGATTGAGTTGTTGATCGATGAAAGGGGAAAGCGGAAGTATACAGCGAGAGCGCAGTTGAGGGAATCGTAGATCTGCCAGTCTGCTGTTGAGGAGCTCTAGATAGATACGATTGAGCTGAGCAGTGAGTAAGGAGAGGAAGAAGGGGGAGACGAATCGTCATCCAATTTGAATTTCACAGCCCTCTTGACTTCCTCCCATTCACTTCAACCAGACGACATGACCGACGAGAAACCCACAGACACCAAGGAACAGCTCACGACTACCTCTAGTGAATCCACGGCAACTCCCGCCGCTTGGACAAAGCAATACGATCTCCTCGCAAAGAAGCTCCCCGACGGCATCTCGAATCGATTACCAACCTCGACAGAAGCTCAAGCAGCACTCAATACTGTATCGACTACCCTCACCGAGAAGTACGGTCAAGCTGCGACGGCGACAAAACAATTCTCGGAAACCAGCAAAGCGAATTACAGTCGATTATCTGCACAATCTCTCACGAAACAAGCATGGTCAATCACGAACGAGACTCAAGTACCTATCAATGTCGCTCTAGGTCAAGTTGGACCACTCATGTACGAGGTAAGCATCCATTTTCACGCTCTACTCCATTTCGTTCATCTCCATTAGGTGTGAAACCGAAAGCTAAGGTGACAAGATCCTGAGCCGGTGCTGCCCGTTGCTGAAATACACCCGCTCTTCCTTCTCGCATCCCTACTGACGCAAATCTCGATCAATCTGCAGGTTCTCCTTCCTGGCGAAACTTTCGCTCGACGAGTGCCAAACTTGTGGTATTGGGCAGAGGTTCGACCTCGCACGAACGCTGAATCCGAATACTCAAACTGGAGCGTCACTTGGCCAATCCTCGCCGTTTCCGGTCCTTCAGTGGCTCTCGCCTCTCTCCTCGCAATCCCTTTCGTCGCTATGGCAGCCGGTGGCACGGCACTAGCCTCTTTAACCTCGTTCGGATCTTCAGTAGTTGGAGGAACGACCGCTGCAGTTTCTGGCACTGCGAATGCCGTCACTGGATCGATCGCCGCAACCGCAAGTTTCGCCGCGAAAGCGAATCGAATTCCTGGATCTGGCAAAGTACGGGGGAAGTTGGTGGATGCAGCTAAGAATGCGGTGGGAGCGAAGGCATCGGATAGGAACTTACAGGAGAGTGTAGTGAGATACATTACCTCGTCAGCGGATGGACGTGCTAAAGCTGGAGTTCAGAAAGGGAAGGAAAAGATGGCGGAGCTGAAAGAGAAGGAGATTGAGAAGACTGAGGAAGAGTTCTTGGCCGAGAAGGAGAGGAAGAAGGAGAAGAAAGAATTGGACGAGATTGATGTGACTGGACATGAACTGGAAAAGGTCATCAAGTGCGAGACTGGTGATAAGAAACTGGACAAGGTGAGTTTTGAGATCAGCCTGTAGGTCGCTGTCGACGATAAACCAAAGCAAACCCCCCCCATCTCACAGGCTCTTGAGAAAGCTTTCAAGCGTCTCGGATTCAAGTCGACTACTTACAAGACGAAGAACAATCCTGTGTTGAGAATCATCGGCGGGTAGGTTCTCTCCCCTCGCTCCTCGCTCCACCTGCCCTCACTGATTGATCATATAATATGACACAGACCCGAACTCGAGATTCGCGAGAGCACGAAAGAACCTCGACAATTCCTCGTCTTCTACCCTTTCGCTCTCCTCCCCGTCGCCGATCTCACTCTCGAACCTCTCTCCCTCGACGAAGCCCCCGCAACTGCCGAAGAGAAAGAATTCATTCGAGATGCACGAGTCGTCGAGAAGTTCGAGGATGCAGAACAGGCCGAAAGGAAGTTGAGGGAAGAATCTGGATTGAGACGAAGCGATTCGAGGGATGAGACCGAGATTACAAGGAGGGAGGAAGAACAGAGGAGAATCAAGTTGGACAAGGCGGTTGAACAGGCATTGAAGGAGGAGAACGAGGAGGAGAAAGCGAAAGATGGACATGAGAGTCCAGTTGAGGTTGCAGGCAAACCAGAGGAGAGGAAGAAATGGTTGGGATGGTTCTGATCGCAGTAGCCCTATGTTTCCTACTATCATATAACTAATACCACTGCTACCAACTAGTATACACGAAATTCGAGACGTTTTTTGGTTGAAAATTGCGAGACCTTTGAACTTGGAGAGAATTTAGGCAATTATCTGCTGTTCACCTACCAAACCCTTTTCGACCTCGATCGATCCACTAGCCTTCTATACAACTTCAGAAGGACTCGCACCTATCTACAGTATCTCCCTTCAGCCTCTGCAAGAAGCTCATCAAATCTTTTGATCTTCAATTCAACTCTCGACTTCAACAACAAAGTAACACACAAGATGAGCGCACCTTACGAACCTTACTCAGATGAGAGCGGTAACGATAGCGATGATGCTCCCGAAGAGGTCACGCTCTCAACAGCAAAGAAAGGTTTACAACAGGAGAAGAAGAAAGCTCTAGAGGAACAGCGGAGGTACGTTCGGATGTCCTATAGTATCTGATCGCTCGCAGCTACTGATATTGTGTTTCGTCTGGACGTACAGACGAGCGCAAGAGAAGAAAGAGAAGAAAAAGTTGAGGGAGAAGAAAGTGAAAGAGGCAAAGGGAAAAGGCAAAGGGAAGGCGAAGCAGATTGAACAGGAAGAGGAAGAGGAGGATGAAGAGGAAGTGGCATTCGGAGAGGAAGACGAGAATGATTTCGAAGATGAAGACGAGGAGGAATTCGCAGCTGTACCTCCACCTCAAATGGGAAAGAAGACGACCTACCTCGACGATGACCTGTTTGCAGAGGCAGCGGCTCATTATGATCAAGCGGAGAAGGACGCTGAAGGAGGAGGAGAGGAGGATATGCAAGAAATGATGAGGGAACAGAGGAGATTGTTGAAACAGGTTGAGCGGGAAGCGACGGTCAAGGAAGGTGGTAGACGTCAAGTAGGGTGAGTCGTGATTGTTCTCCTGATGTCGAGACGACGATGCAGAGAGCTGATGAGTTTCCAATTTCCAACCGATTGCAGCGACATCACTCTTCAACACCTTTCATCCTCTATCGGCCCCTCCCTCACTTCCTCTGCTCACCCTTCTCAAACTTCAGCAACCAAGTTCCTGAACCAACGCTTATACTCGAAGAAACGACAAGTTGCGGTTCTCGCTTCTTCCGCACCTCAGCCGAATCAAGAGCGAAATCCGAAGAAGCAGAAGAAGGGTGGATTAAGTCTCGAGACGAGGATGTTGCTCGGATTGGATGAACCGGAGGATGCCGAGAAGGAGAAACAGAGGGAGAAGAAGAAAAAGAGAAACCTCCTTTTGCAGGCAGAGGGTCAGAGGAAGACAGGTGAGTTTCCCCTTTTACCACTTCAGAGGGTGATCGGAATGCTGACGTCGATCTCCGCACGCCGATAGCTGCTTCTCGACCAATCTCGGCGGTACGAAGAGGAGCGAAACCAGCTGCCAACTTCGCGAGATCTTCGTTTCAGGGCTAGTTGAGGTGGATGTCGTTTCCCTCGTATATATGCAATATCGCATCTTTGTCGCCCTCGAGTCACAGATAGAATGGAGTCCAGAGAGCATTGGAGGTGAGAGGCGAATTCGACTATTCAACAGCCTGGTCGGTGAGGAGTGAACGGAACCGCTCCGGACCAGGCTCATTCGACTCGTACAGCTAAGCCCCACGAGTAACGACAGCGCTCCTCTACCTTCAAAACGATGAGTTCCCGGAGTTCTCCTATCTCTGAGATGAGAAACCGTTTCCTTTTGCCGATTTCTCTTTCTCTCTCTTTCTCTCTCTGCCTCCGAGCACGAGTCTTGAGTAGCGCCTCTGCAACCAGCTACTGAACTCTACAGCTAGACCAGCACCTCATCTAGCTCTAAGCATGCCCTCGCCTCCTCCTTCCTACACTGCAATTCCAACGTGCTCACAGCCAACCCGCTCTCCTCAGCAACCTCCTCATTCGGTACCATCAGCTACGAGAACTCATGCTATCTATGGGACCGTCAGGTTGGAGCACGTAGAGGAAGAGAGGGAACAAAGTCAGCATCATTCCCTTTTCTCTGTCGCGGCATTCGCTCATGCCACCTTGATGGCTGCAGACAATGCGATGCCGTGCATTGGCGTGTTCCTCATCCTTTTGTTGCTCGTCATTGGTGGTCTTTTGATCGCTGTGGTCATCATTACGGCTCATCCCCCTCAAGCTTCTTCCCCTCCGAGTCCTCCTTGTCCCGCTCTCCCAAAACCCTCTCCTCCAAGCATCTCGCCCCTCGCTCCAGTCGCTGCAGTCACCTCCAGCTCTTCATGGATGGTCTTCATGGTATACTACGAACCCTTCAACAGCTCGATCTCGTCAAAACCGCTTTCGCAAGGCAAACTTTACCTCGAAAGTCGGGCAGAAGCGCCATCAGAGGAAGTCAAGATTCAAGTCGAGTCTCCTTGCGAGATCTACGCCATAGACTTGCACGCCGGACCCGAGTGCAAGGGAGAAGGAGAAGAACGAGACTGTCAAACGATGTGGTCGTCGATGCAAGTCTACGCCAACTTGACCGACTGTCGCGAGAACAAGAGGAGCCGTCACGGTCTATACAATTTTGGTATCGGGCTGAGCAAGTCTGGGTCGTCTTACGCTCTTGAGAAGGATGGGATACGCTACGGAACCGACTTAGTCCGTGAGTCGAGCTCTTCTTGCTTTGCGTCGACTTCTTCCGGCCTGACGCGCTCTCCGGACTTCCAGCAAGGGAGGACGGATTCGACTGGAGCTGGAGTGTGGAACGAGCTCGTGAGGAGGAGAAATCGACGTGAGAGGGAAAATGATCATTTCCGTGTTTTCGCTTGTTTCCGCTACTCGTGCTGTCGCTTTTTTCCAATACGATCTCGACCTTTAGTATCTGTTCTCGGGACTTACAGTAGAGGGGAGATCTGCGAGGTCAAACAACGAATCAGGAATGTACTCGTACGAAAAGGAGAAATGCGCACCTGAGGGTGACCTGCTCGGGATTGCTGCTGTCGCTCTCTCCCTCTCGCCCAGAGAGTCCAATCTCGGTCGGCAAGTACTTAATGGACGAGGGCCTACTGATACCCTCACGAGGGTTCTGCGATCTCGAAAGAATCGTGGATTCGACGTTTCTTGGTCCGCGGAGCCTAGGTAGCTTCGTCTGGAGGACACTTCTTCTTCTTCTTCTCCCTCTTTCCCTACATGTACTCGTTAGACCTCAACTCAGAGCCTCACTCTAAGGCGAAACCGTTCGAAAATCGATATCATCTCGAGATGTCTTTTGACGGATTCAATCGGGGGTCTCCCTCCTCTCGCCAGCCACTCCATTCGACCTCGGCTTTCGAAGAGACGCAACCATTACTCTCGGATGAAGGGTCGGAGGAGGCAAGCACAATCGAATCGTCTATTACCGTTCCCATCGGTAGACAGTGCTGCCTCAAAGTAGCGGCTGGAATCAAGCTCGGAAGCTATGGATACGGCAGCTTCCCTCCGAAGGACTCTGACGAGGTCAACGGTGCGTTCTTTCAGCGACATTCCTAGCAGTTTTGCTCAAATTCTGACGAGACGAACAGATCAAGCTGAATCGGTAGCCGTCACGCTGCTGAAGACCTCTGCAGCTGTCAGTCTGTTCGTCTTCTGGACGACATCGATACTCGCCATCACGCTCCTCGCTTCTTGGATCCCTCAAAATCGCCAAAATCGCCAAAATCTTCCTCCGAAAGTGTCGCCCGACCTCGACAGTTTGGCGCCTCGCGTATCCATCAACGCCATCAGATCACAGACGACCTGGTCTGTCGATTACGGTGATACCAACGACTCAACCAATTCGACTCTCGTCTCCCATGGTCGATTTCACATCGAAAGCTGGTCGGATACCTCAAACGGAGAGATCTCTATCAACGTATGGTCTCCTTGCGATATCTATTCCGTCGCTCTGCATGTCAGTCCGGACTGTCAGGGCGAGGGAGCAGGAAGCGAATGTCAAGCGATCTTCTCGAGGATGCAGGTGCTCAACAACTTGACGAATTGTGCCGGAGACTCCGACGGGCTCAGCGACCTGACGAGATTCGACCTCACGATCCGGAGAACAGGATGTTCAAATACCCTCGACCACAAAGGTTTCAACAACGGAACCGAGTTTGTCAGTGAGCCCAAAGTTTCGTAGAGGCTCTCTCTTTGCCACTCTCAGCTCACTCGTCACGCTTCCGGGTAGCGAGAGAACAAGGAGGATTCAATTGGAGCTGGAGTGCAGAACGAGCTCGTAAGGAGGAAGAATCGATGTGAAGGCGAAGTTAAACTTGATTTTGCTTTTCGTACTCTCGCTGTTTCGACTGTCGATATATCGACACTGCGTTTGTGATCCACGGCGATTGAACACGGAGAGGAGAACGACGAGAACAAGATTGCGCGTTACTGAGAATGAAAACATACAAAGTACAGAACGACAAAGAGTAAGACTAGTAAGCTACAGATTAAGCGTCGGAAGGCGTAGGTTCAGCTGGAGGGGCAGGTTCAGCGAGAGAGGGTTCGACAACTGCAGGAGGTTCTGCTCTCTTGAAAGCGTATGCAGCGAGTTTCTCTTTCGAGGTTGGAGGCCGAGCTTTCTCCTTCGTTGACTGCGAGAGAAGAACAGTCGGTTTCGATCGGGAAGACTCATGAGAGAACAGCGAAACTCACAGATTCGTCGACCTGAGTCTCGACTTGTGTGTCTTCAAGTTCCTCCTCCTCTTCCTCCTCGACGAGATTGAGGCGACTCCCATCTCGAGACTGAGTTTCCTGGGTCTCCTCGAATTGGGTCTCCTCCATCTCATCTCCTTCCCTCGGCAATTCTCGAGCAGCAGCAGCCCCCAGTCCAGCAGCTTGTGAAGATCCAGGTTTCTTGACGAAGTCGAGTTTCTTCGAAGAATCGACAGTTTTCGCCGCTACTTCCGCCTCCTCATCATCGACAGCTTTTCGTTTCCTTCCTCCTTTCTTCTCTGTCGGTTTTGGCATACCCGGAGCCATACCGAAGAGTGTCGTTTGCTTCGAGCCGGGGACAGTCGTTGTTTGCGATTTCGAAGACGAAGAAGAAGCGCCGTTCGATACTCGACTTCCCTTTCCTTTTGCTGCAAAGAACAGCACGCAATCAGCATCACAGCTACAACGTCCGATGAGCTTGATGACTTACCTTTCGGAGGAGCGGTACCTTCGACTCGATTGAAGAAACTGTCTGTTCGCTTGACTTCCTTCGAATTCGCTCCTTTCTTACCTGCGAAAGGGTTGACGGCAGGGGCGACGTTCTTCTCAGCAGGTGCTCTCTTGGCGAAAGGATTGACAGCTGAGGGCAAGACGAGAGATCAGTGACGAGCGCTTCGCAAAGGGATGATAAGAAAAACTTACCTTTCTTCGGTGGCGGAGCATTCGAATCTTCCTCCATCTCCTCATCCATAGCAGCAGGACTGTCTGATCGGAATGATGGTTCTTGAGCGTCTTGACTAGCGTAACCTCCGTCGACATCCATCGATTCGTTCGCATCTCCATCCTCACTTCCACCAAATCCAGAATCGATTCCTAGGTTCGAAGGTGCAGGCATCGACTTGCGTCGTTTCGAGGATGAAGCGACAGGTGTCGAAGACTTGCGACCGCTTCCGAAGACTGATGACATGCCAGAAGGTCGAGGAGAGAAGAGGTCATCGGCACTCGGTGCGAACATGCTGCTGCTTGCTCCTCCTCGTGCTGATCGACCGTTACCGACTGAGCGGGAGAGAGGGTCGGGAATAGTTCGATCGTCCATGAGGTGAGCGTATTTGCTTTGTCGTTTCGAGAGGGCATCGTCGAGATCTTCTCCAGTCTTTGCGGCTCGAACGATCTCGATGCGTTCAGATAGTGCAGGAAGGGCGAAGAAGTCGGAAATCTTGAGGGCGGCATTGAGAGAAGCGGGTTGTGAGAGGAGGAGAACTGCGTCGAGAGCGGCTTCGACTCGTTCGGCTTTGCAGTAAGTTTGGATGAGTTGTAAGAGATGTTTGTCGATCTGTAGTTCTTCTTTCGCGAGCATTGATTTGAAGACGTAGTCATCTGGAGGAGCTCCATCTCGACGATGCGAAACGAAGACTGATTCTCGAAGATGCCTGTTGAACGAGAAAAGGGAATCAGCCAGAGTTCTGCGGTTGAAGAGAGGAAACGTCTACTCACTTCTCTTCGAGTTGACCTTGTGCGATATCGAGTCGAAGTAGAGGGAATTGAAGATCGAGCTCTTGGAGTAAAGGTGTAGGGAAATGAGGGTATTTCTCTTCTCCCTGTAGAAGAAAAGCTCCGTCGAAATCAGCTTTGCGTTCAGATTACGAGGAGCCAATCGACGCACCTTCAAGATGATGACGTGAGCAACCTTGTCATTGACTCCGACAGGCCAGTAGTCTTCCTGCTTGTTCTCCCGTCTTGTCAGATTTTGCGTATCGAGAGCGGGGAGCCAGCGAGCTTGACGAGGTCGGCGAGCTCGATCGAGAACAGACAGCAAGCCATCCGAGTCGTACATGACGGGGACCTATCGAGAACGAGAGAGAGTTCAATATCGGTCCAAGGAGCCATAGCGTGAAGGAGGACTCACGTTATCATCGGTGAACCCAATCCATTTGAGCGATACTCCCTTCGCTAGAGGCACCTTTCCAGCTTGAACAACCTCGAAGCTATCGGTATCTATGAGAGCGTATTCAAGTCCAGCACCCGCTCCATTCGCTCGATGAACGATAATCGCCCAATCTTTCCCTCCCGCCATCGTAACAATCTCTTCTCCGACGTTCCAAACGTACTTCTGCAATCCAGCACCCGTAAAGAATCGAACGAAACCTCGATCGGTAGCGACGACGACTGAACCGGATCCAGTCAACCCTTGACTCCCTTCGTCTTCTCCATAGACAGGCGCGATTCCTCCGATTGCGACGAGTGTGGCGTCTTCTCCTGCTGGTAGTGAGGCCTCCCAGTCGGAAAGTGTCGTCCATGATTCGTAAGGTTTGTAGAGAATCTTTGAAGGTTCGGAGGAAAGACCAGGAGCGGCGAAAACAGCACCCAATTCACCTGAAGTACAGCAAAGAGATCAGTCTCTCTGTTGAAATCGGAGACAGCAGATAAGACGTACCGAGAGCAGCGACAGTGTACTTGATATTGTCGTCGAATCGCATTGAAACGTGAGAACTTCGGTCATGGAAATCGACGCTCATGATGTTGTACTCTTCTCGTTCGACAGTGTGAATGTATCCGATCATGTTGAAGGCTGGGAGATGAAAGCCTAGCGTCAGTGAAACGAAGAAACGTAGGAGGAAAGGGAACGAACCGAGATAGCGTTTCTTTTCTCGACTTGGGGTCGCTCCAGGTTGAAAAGGTTGTTGACCCTTCGCCACGAGACTCGTTGAAATGTACGCTATACGTCGAGTCTGTCAGTCACAGGCAATCGAGTGACAGGACAAGCGGAGACTTACAAGATGCCTTTCTCTGTCCCTTCGAAACGAAATCTTTCTCTCCCCCAAATTCACTTGGCATCCTCATCCCTCTATCTTCCTCCTCCGCTTCCTTCCTCTGATTCGTCCCAAACTCGTTCGTATCATCATCAATCCAATCATCGAACCCATCCGCCGTATTGAGTCGATCAAATTCGTCCTCATCTTCATCCTGATCTTTCCTGAACAAATCCTCTCCTCCAGCTCGAGATGAAGTAGTCGTCGAGGCTGAATCACTCCTTCTTCGTCGTCCGTTTGCCCCGGTCGAGGTTTCAGTGCTTCGTTTCGTGCCTACAGGATCGGTCGGAGGAGGTTTTCCTTCTGGAATAGGATCGTTCCATCGGGTGAGTTGACCTTTGTTGTCGATGAAAGCGAGAGCATTGGCTCCGGGAAGAGGATGGAAAGCGATAGAGGTGATGAGGCCGTGGTCGTGAGTTGTTCTGCGAGGGGAAGAGTTCATCAGCTTCTCGAAAGTTGTGAAGAGTGAAGCGAGACTTACTTTGCTACTGGTGACTTGTTGTCTTTCGCCTTATCCTGAACATCCCAGATCAATACTTTCTCGTCCCTTCCTGTACTGACGAGGTATCGACCATTTTGTGAAAAAGCGAGAGCGGAAACAGGCTGCGAGCAACCAGATTTGAGTCAGCCTCTCAAACGCTGCTGAAACTGAACTCGGAAGACTCACTCCTGAATGACCAGCGAACGATCCAATCTTCTGCCATGTCTCGCTCGAGATAAGAGAAACACCTGCGATTTTCGAATTGGGTCAGTTTCAAAGCGAGAAACGACATGGTGAAGAGATTGCGTACCATCGTCCTTTGCAGCAACAGCGAAGAACTTCCCAGAAGGATGCCATATCGCTTCGACAGAGTATTCAGATCTGTGAGCAGAAGTTTGTCAGCCCTGAAGGAAGAAACGGAGGATGAGACTCCATCTCTCACTCTGATTCATCCGCTTTGATCAATCCATCCAGCACTTGTAAGCATGTAGGTTCCGTTCCCGAATCTAGTTTCCACACCCTGATTTGACCATCCGTAGAAGAGGTGGTCTGTGAAAGAATGCTTGAAACCATCAGCAGACTGTCTTCCTGCTAATCGAGCCGTCGCATTCTACTCACGAGAAGATTCCCATCAGGAGACCACGACGCTTCCCTGACTGGTTGTTTGTGTCCCGCCAAGATCTGAACCTTGTTCGTATCTTCAGCATTCACAATCTTGACAATAACGTCGCTACGGAAACCAAAACTCGATTAGATCCCTCTCGACTAGTCCGAGTGAAGGACACGACTCACTCTGCTGTACAAGCAATACGTTTCCCTCCTCTCGGATCGAATCTGACGCTTCTAGCAGGAAACGAAAACCTCGTGACCAGCTTGAAATCGTTCTCCAAATCTTTCGAACCCGCTTTGAACAATACGACTTGTCCAGATTCTGATGAAGAGCACCAGTACTCATTCTACCACCCCTCAGGAAGTCAGCAACATCGCTCAGAGCTCGAAAGCGAGGAAGAGGGAGAGCTTACGGAGGCAGAAACGGATAAAACTGGATCTTCATGGTAATCACACAACAACGGATCTACTTCAGCAGGTGCAGATGTCCGTGCATCGAATATTCTCATGAATCCTTCTGCTCCGGTCGTGTAGAGGTAGCTAATAGCGGAAGTCGCGTTAGCTCTATCAAGCGATAGAGGTGAAAGCGGGGGAGACGTACGATCCATCTGGAGAGAAGGTCAAGCGTGCTATACCATCTGCATGAGGAGTAACCACGAATTTGCTGGCGTCTGCCATCTGCGAGAGCTGTTAAGTGCAAAGTTGCTTCGAGTTGAAAGGTTGGCAGATGAAGGGAAAGAGTCGCGTTCGTTGCTTCGAGAGGCTTATTGTCGGTGATTGAGGGTGCTCTGTAGCTGGTGATATCGTTTCTGAGCGTGAAGAGCTGTTTGTAGTCGAGGAGAGGAGCGATTTCCGTCGCGTCCACCAATTTCGAACTTTTCTCGAATTTCCCTTCACTTCGCTACAGACTTGCGACGAGGCTGACGACCACTGAACACTCCATACACAGCGAAAACGCGCTCGAAAAAGATACAAACAACAATATTTCTCATATTTCGCAAAACTACTCCTTCGCAACTAAATACAGCGACAAGCTATCTCCTTCACTCCCCTTCTTCAACAACCTCATTCACTGTCGGTGGTCGATACTCGAGGTTCTCAAGGAGTGATAACCAGACTTCTTCGAATCCTGGGAAACGATTCGTGCGGAGGTAGGTGAAGACTTTCGACATTGAGGGTGAAGAACGGACTTCGTTCTGCATCATAGATGCGCGGTTCTATCAGTAGTAAGATGGTGAAAGAGAGAGGATGGGAGCTTACCCAGTGTTGGAGGAGGAACGCAACTTCGACTCGTTTAATCTCGTCAAACCTCATCGAGAATGAACCGAATGCTTCATAGACGACCTGCAGTTATCTCGACAAATCAGCTCTGAAGTAGAATACAGTAGCAGGAAAGACGTGAGCTCACATTCTGAGGAGTCAAACTCGAAACGATGTGTTGGAAAGCCAATTCTTTCAACTCGCTCAACCCCATCTTGTCCGCCAACCGATACAGTGCTTTCGCCGAAGCCGGTCCTACACCGTCACCTACTTTCGAGTGATGTGGCGAGTGGGCGAGGATGAAAGCTTTGCGAGAGGTATAGGTAAAGGGGACGGAGGAGGCAAAAGCTCGATCTTTCGCTGCGTAGAAAGTCGAGGCGAGGGGAGTGAAGCTGGACAGAGCAGAGATCAGGCTTGAGGACTGGCTCATGAGAGAAGGAGAAAGGACACGTACCTGATTTGATTCGTGTAGAGATAGTAAAGCAAAGCTCTGAATGTAGAGTATCTGTAGCCCGAAGAATTCAAGATAGTCAGCACATACACGGTGATTAACCAGACTTCCCGAACTTACGATGCATCAGCGACGATAACTTCGGATCTAGGTCTATCATTCCCCTTCTTCTTCTGCTCCCGCTTATTGCTCACTTTCACCGGCGGCTCGATTTGGCTCATCGAGAACCCTCGGATCCTCGCTGGAGACGGAGGAGCACTTCTCGCATCGACGAAACGAGGTTCATTCCTCCTTGACGGGGAGAGCGGAGGAGGAGTGCTCGTTTTCTGAGACGATTCGACTTCGCTTGTTTCGCCGGCGGAGAGCTCCGAGAGATCACCGGTGACTGAGGGAGCTGTCGTATCGGCAAAGGGCTCAAGTTGATCTCCATCGTTCGAGATTGCAGCTGAGGAAGTGCGAGAGCGCGGTGTTGAAGGAGCGACGACGACTGGGCTCGGTGCGATAGTGGAGGACATAGAGAGATCGGCGGATGTAGTGACAGGAAGAGCGGAAGATGGTCGAGGTGTGCTTGATGAAGGGTGAACGATTCCTATTTGATCGTCCGATTCTGATTCGGTTTCGGTTTCATCAACTGCTGAATCATCGTCTTCATCGATTCCTCCGTCTTCACCTTCTTCGTCGGAGGAGAATTCGAGCTCGCTATCGTGGTCGTTGAGCTCGTCGAATTGACTAGACGTTCGAGTCGGTGAGCTAGAGATTCTTGCTGTCGATTCATTGAACCCCGAATTGAACACTGCGAGCTCGAAAAGTCAAAGGCATCAGCAATGAGAGGTCATTCGAGGATGTTTTCTACCTGAGCTCACTTGATTGAAAGTATTCACTGCGACCCGCCAAAATCTTCTTCGCTGCGTAAAGTCGTTTCTCCCTCCCAATCCTCCTTCCTTCCTCATCTTCAGGTCGAATACGGAATACGATGTCGCAGTACTCTGGATCATCGAAAAGGGAAGCGAAGGAAGTGACTAGATCTTTCGGGATTGAGAGATGAGGAGGAGCTGAAGTTGCTGGGAGAGTCGGAGAGGAAGTGATGGTGCAGATGATGAGGAATCCGTCGGCTGAACGAGTCGCAGGGTTGTTATAGTACGCCTCAGAGCGTCTCCAGAATGATTGATAGCCTGTAAGGTCGCGGTCTCGCTCAGATGGCAACGCGAGGTGAGAAGTGAGATCGAGATTGCTGCTTACCCCAATTCCTCTCCTTCGATGAGAACGAGTGGTTGTCCGCCTCCATCTGCTTGAACGTCAATCTTCTATTCAGATCTCTCGCCTATGAACGTATGGAGGTTAGCCTCAAAGAACGAAGCTAAAAAACGAAAATTGACATCTCACCTCGAACGTGAACTTGTAATGCCCATCTCTCCTCCAAGGTGCCTTATCTTTCTCCTTCTCCTTCTCTTTCCCATCCCTTCCAACTTTCGGCGGATCATACAGAGCGCCTTCGTTCAAACTCCTCTCCTTTTCGAATTCTGTCGGTTCCGCTGACAAGTAAAGCGAGACGTATTGCTCGTGTCCACTGTTCGGATACAAGAATATCTGCCATCGAGAATTGTCGAACAAGGGAGACTACAACGCGCTTTCTCGAGGTCAACTCGAGCCCCACATCGAGACGAGAGAGGGAAAGAGAGAAGAGGAGAACTCACCTTGACGCATTTCGATTTGATCTCTCCCTTGGTTGAATCGAATAGCTGCTTGAGATTACTGACTTTCCATTCAAGTTGTACCTAACGCGTTGGAGAGGTTGAGCAAGAGAGAGGGTCTTGAGCGGAAGAGAGGGGAAACTAACGCTTCTCGTCTCTAGTACATCGCTTGAATCCAAGGAGGGAGCTGTTGATGATCTCGGATATCCTGTTGATGCCATGAGTGAAGTCGAAGGTTCCGCTAGAGGAGAGGTCATGGTCAGAGATCAAGCAGTATTTGCTCCTCTCTTTCTGACACTTTACTCGCTCTCTTCGACCTCGATCAATAGCCACAAAGAGTCAATAGGAAGCAACAGAATACTATCGCTAGCTCTAGACACGCTTACCCGATATCAGACAGTCTCTCTCTCCTTCCCCTCTCCTCGATTTAGTTTCCTCCCGTTCTCTTTGTCAAGTTGATAGTTGCGCTCTGTTGCAGTATCTAACAGTGTGAGTGACCTTCCCTCTGATCTGCGAGGCGTATTCGACTGATCGAAATCGAACTTCTCGTCACAGTCTTCCCCCCCTAGAATCGTTCTTCTCCCTCCCTTAGTAGCTTTCGCTTCTACTCTCGATTCTCGATGTCTTCCAGTACTTCCACAAGCGCATCAGGACAATGTATCGTTTGCGGCAAGTCACCTTGTCACACGAGATGCTCCGCTTGTCTCGAGAACGGCATTGATTACATTTACTTCTGCTCGACTGAACATCAAAGGCTTGTGAGCGGGATTTCTATCTATTTGGGACAAAGATGGCGAGCTGATAAAGCGTGTGATCTAGGTCTGGTTCCTCCACAAACGCGTTTGCGGCATTCGCTCTTCGCCTTTCCGCAGTCCTGCTCTCACAACCGAGGAGGTCGAAGAATTCCAGACGTTATATCGCAAGCCTTTCGGTATCAATGAGGGAGGGACTGAGACTTGGGCCAACCTGATGAAGGAGAGCAACAGAGTTCCCGCTGCTTTCGCAAAATTAGGAATTACCGAAGAGGCTTATTCAGCGGTAATTTGCGACCTTTCACACTACTGGTTGGTACGACTAAGCTCACTGAAGTATTCGTCGTTGAATCTAGACTAGTTTGTACCTGCTGCAAGAGAACGCCAAAAATCCACTTCTCGCGACGAATCAATCCAATCAACTGGTCGCCATTAGATCTCTAGCCTGGACTGCAAGAATTGGGACGAAGAACCCCACTCCCGGGGAGCTTCATGCTTTAATCGCCAATCATCCCTTCGATTGGATTGCGACTGTCATGGCGAAGCGGAGTTCTCGCCTCTCGCTGAACCCGCTTGACGACTCCAGAAACGGCGACTGGGTCGACGAGGTCTTTCACAAATACTTGATCTTCATCGCTATCATCGCTCGCATTCACAAGAAGCCCGAAGCTCGTTCGGAACTCGTCGGTCTCCTCGAAGATTTCGCTGTACGTTTCGTATTGAACTTCGCAAGACTCGCTTCAACCGGCACAGAGGAAGCATTCGAGCTTACGGGATACCTCATTTCGACTCTTCTAAAAATGTGCGGTTTATCAGATGAAGTACTCGGAAAGGACGAAAGGGAAGGGAAGGAATGAGCAGCTCTGTTTTTGTGTCTGCACAACTAGTCCTTTGGGAGTCCATACAAGATGTAGTGTCGTCAGATATGTCTCACTCTCCGAATGCCTGCTAGTTGCGCAAGCAAATCAGAGACTGAGAGACGGATTCTAGATCCATTGATTCGAAAGCGAGCGAAAGAAGTCTGCTCGATCCCTCATTCATAAGTTTCGCTTCCCTTTGCGAGAGGTTCAGCACATTGTTCGCTCCTTTCGCTGAGCAGTGAAGAGGCATGCATCGAGTGCTTGCGTCTCTGGCAACTTCGGAGCGCTCGAGTTTTGCCTTCTCTCCGGGTCACGGTCCGACATCCACTCTCAAGTCACAGCTTCAAGAGCCTCGCATAATAAACCGATAGATCTGACCTATTGTTCAAGCTAGCTTGCACTTCACCCTCCACCCTCGACAGCTAGTTTCGACCCGATTTACTGCTTCATCTAATTCGCCCAATCTCTCCCCAACAACCCTACGAGCAACCCTGGGGAGCCCAAAGACAGAAATAGATGATGTTCGAGGCATGTTGAAGGCGGTAGAGGATTGTATGGAGGCGATGGAGGGTAGGAAGAGGAGAAAGTCTATAAATGGGTGACGAGTTGATCGAGGAATCTGAAAGCAGTGAACGCGAGGAAGAGATGACAAGGGTGTCGAGATGCAGTTGAATGGAGTGGCGAATAGGACAAGGTCGTAGAGCAGGTTCCGTCGTTGAGTCCTCCTTGTTTCCCTCTTCGAGATCCTGTTTTCGCTTCTCCAATCAACCTGTCCAGCATCTCCCTCGACACTCAGCACAAACTACCTCCGACTGGTTCGACTCGCTCTGGCCGTACCGACTTCGCCAATCCACCTTCCCCTTCTTCGCTCAGAGTTCTTTCGATTCTTCCCGCTTCTCGAGGTATCGCTGTTTCTCGTCAGGGGTCGCTTGATTCCACCTCTCAGCAATCAGCGAAGCTATTTCATGAACGCCATCAGCTTCAATCACTTCCGACTCGAGAATACGAGGAGACTTACCGTGTGAAGGAGGAGATTTGGAAGCTTCATTCGAGGTGTGCGGTGAGGAGTGTCGGTAAATGGGTACGCGAGACTCGTCGAAGCGAGGAATGGAGCTGTTTGAGGTATTCTGATGCTCCTGGAGAGCTGAGGAGGTTTGGAGCGGCGATTCGGCGGAAACAGCGAGGGAGGAGGGAGAAGCTGTTTGGTCGGGAAGAGAATTCGTTTCGGAGGAGGACGGATTGCTCAGGGATTCCGAGTGCTCTGCTGGCGATGCAGTCCTCATCTGCTTTGAAAGGCGGATATCGGTGAAGGAAGACACCCTGTTGAAGGGTCAGTTTTCTTTTTCCCCTTTCTTCCTCCAGCACTCCTCTCCTCTACTCTACCTCGTCAACTTCCTCACTGAACCTCTTAGCTATAGTTGTCTACTCACACAAGGCACGCACCGAATCAGCCCAGTCACTCGCCGCTCTCCTCCTCTCGCTCGACCGATCGACCTAGATCGGTTTGCAATCGTCAACCCCTCAACACCCTTCGACCTCTCTCTCCTTCGATGTAGCTAGTCGATAGGCTCAAGCAATAGATCGTTGTCTCAAAGCCGGTTCTTCTCCTACAACCCAATCGCTGCTCCCTGACCTCTTCGATCTTTTCAAGTGCTCCGCCTTCCGACCATGCAGCGAAAGACAAGCTCATCCTATCGCCATCTCTTGCTTCAGTCTCAGCGTCGGAATCCGCTAGATCATCTGTCGGGCTCGACTTGCTGTTGCAGGGATGCGAAGCTGGCTTAGGTTCGTTGAATGCTCTTGATGTCTTGCTACACTAGCTTGGGATCTTTCACTGGTATCCCTCCAGTCACACGCTATACTCAGATAGCTTCGAGGTCAGTAAGGGAGGTGGTCGTACAGGAGTTGCTCTCACCGAACACTTCTCGTTTTCAGGTTCTTCGCTCTTCTCCTCCCCTCTCGAGTTGGCGAATCGAATCGTTTTCAATTCTATGCTAGCCTCCACTTGCTCAATGCCAACAAGAAACGTTACTTAACGAATCCGTTCGGAGGAGCCCTTCGACAATTCGTCAATTGAACCCCGCTCGAATCGATCCACGATCAAAACTAACATTTCCATTCTAGCTCGCAACGTCTTCCTCACTGCAATCCATGCCCATTGATTCTTCGCTCGAGCTCCTGGATGCGCTGTGCTGGAATCAGAGCGTTACCTCCAAAATCGCGGAATTCTCGACATTTCAATTGCCAGTGCTCGCTTGAATTCGCATCGACGAGATTAACCCTGACCGATTCTGCGAATCACAGCTAGAGTGAGACTGACATGTTGTGCTGTTGAATTACCAGGACTCCTACTGTTGAATCAGCAGGACTCCTTCGCAAACGGAGAAGTGAGCAGTTTGGCTCGACGCAACCGAAGCTGTTCTTCCTTCGCTTCGAATTGCCCTTTTCTGGCTCAGCTAGAGCTTGAAGACGATTCTCACTACTTGTGCTGTCCGACTCAATCTTGATCCACTCGCTCCTCGCCGTTCACTCCGTTTCTCGGAACCATGCGAGATTCGGTCGTCTCTCAATTAATGTGAGAGGCATCGCACTCGAAAAAGCTCTGAGCTAGTCAGACTGTCGCACTCCTCAATCTCGACGACGGCAGGAGAGCGAAGGGACAACACGGCAAATTTCGTTCGATATAGCTGACAGTTGCGAAGCATTTCACAATTTCGATTTCTCGTCTAACAAGTCTAATCCGACTGCTTTTTCGAGCTCCTTCACTGCCTCGACTGATTTACCATGTACGACGCCTAGAAGATATAGCATCGGTCAGTAGTAGAAGAATGCAAGCGCAGGTTGAGGTAAACTCACGAATCGTTCGAACTCCGAGCTTCTGAGCCGTCGACAAGTTGTGTCCGATATCGTCGAGAAAGACTGCTTCTTCTGCTTTGACTCCTAGCTTGTCAATTGCGAGCTGGAAGAATTTGGGATCAGGTTTCCTGCGACGATTATTGAACAAGCTACTCAGCTTCGAGAACTCGAAATATCGCGAGAAGCGAGGAACCTACCGCAGGCCTTCGACGCAGCTCTCGATGTACTCATCGAACATGCTCTTTAGAAGAGTATTTCTGACACCCTCAGCGATCGGTCTGCTCGGACTTGGAATGACCAATTCCGTTCGAGATCTGACTCTCAAGTTTCGCTCTCTCACCCGGTGCTCAGTTTCTCCATCGCCCTCCCGCACTAGTCCAAGAAAAAAAATGATATACTTTTCACAGACTACACTTTCGTAACTATTGAAACTACATCATCTTGAGCGCATCTGTGCGTTAATCCAACTTTTTGAGGTTGGGGACTAAACTTTGATGATTTGCCCCAGATGACCTGTAAGAAAGACAGCATGTCAACATCAGAGACTACTCGGAGAGTGATGAGGCGAGCTGTTAGAACTCACAGCGTATTTAAACTTCTCCGCCAGTGACTTGTGAATCGAATTACACTGTACGACAACCGCCGATACGAAGTCAGTCTCCTTCAATGACTTGAGCAGCAGAAGGTGTACGTACGACAGCTTCGATCGTAGCGTCCGTCTTGATGACTAATGGATCCCCTAAATCCGGTCTCTCTCCCCTCTTCTTCGTGTAAATCCGGTTGAATCCCATCTTCTCCCAAATCCTCTTCTTCAATACTTCGAGGTTTAAATCGAGTTCACAAGAGATGACGGTCGTGTGAGGTTGACGAGCTAATCGGTCAACTTCTTCGAGAGAGATGGAATCGATTTTGTTGTATACGTAGCTATTGAGGGAGAGCGAGGTGAGATCTGAAAGACGAGATTGAGGAGAGGGAGAGAGACGTACAGACAAGGAACGTATTTTCGATTACCGATAATCACATCGACGAAATCATCCGTGTTGATCTACGGTCGATCACGGCGAATCTATCAGCTCATAGACGACAGCAGATAGTCCGGGGAATCAAACGTACATCCTCCCGAATCATGACGTCTGCATTATGCATCTATCATCTCCCATTCACTCAAGTCAGCCTCCCTTCTCCCTCTTCTGAAAACCAAAACAATCAAGACTCACCTTGTAACTCTGTAAGATACCCCTGATCGTCCTCTCATCGATCCTCGTCAACGGTACCGTATTATTGATAGTAATCCCTCCAGCAGTCTTGGGTTTGAAAACGATATCAGGTTTCGTTCGGTTCAGACGGATTCCAATTTCTTCTAATTCGTGCTCTAGTTGAGAACGTTGCTCGTCGCCTCTGCACTCGATCACGCAGGGTTAGTGAGGGAACCAGAAGAAAGGAACGAGAAAGGAGAGGTACTTTGTTACGTCAAGCATCATCTGAAGAAGAGGTGAAGCGAGGTGAGCGTCTCGTGAGAAGAGGGAGAGGGAGAGGAAGCGTACGACTACTAGATCTGCAGTTTTGGCTACAGCAACAACTTGTCGTCCTCGTCCTTTACCGCTCGAGGCACCTTCGATAATTCCGGGTAAATCGAGCACTGTGGTACCAAATATTCAAGTCAGCCCTGAGCAAGATGTATAGAGCTGAAGAGATTATCGGAACTCACGTTGAACCTTCGCACCATCGAGATCGAGAACTGTAGGTCCACAAAATCAGTCTCAGCTTTCGTCAACTTTTCTCTAGCTGAGCCTCAATCTCGAACTTACCTCCCGGTACAGCGACAAGCGTAGTGAACGCATACGCAGCCGCGGCACTCTCCGTATTAGTAACCTTACTCAACAGCGTACTCTTTCCAACTGATGGAAACCCAATCAACACTGCTCGACCGTATCCTGCTTTGGCAACGTCGAATCCTTCTCCTTTTACTGATTTCGTGATTGAACCTTCGAGGAGTTCTTGACGGTAACGTGCGAGCTAAAGGAGAGAGGGAGTCAGTTGGGGCAGCAGGGGAAGGAGGAGGGAAGGAAAGTACTTTGGCTTTCAGAAGACCGAGATGGTATTCTGTGTGCGAACCCTCCAAACCTATCAGTCCATAATCAAGAGATACGTTTACTCGCAGGATCGCTCACCAGTAGCTTTGTTCCTGTGAACGAGAAGACCAAATCAATCTTCGCAAGAATTGAATCGAGATATTGTTTCCAAACTCACTTTTGAGTCCTCTGCATCTCCAACTCAATATCCTGAATCTTCTCATGGATACCCATCTTTACTGATCTTTACGCTTCAAGAGCGAATTCGAATGAGATTAGAGGTTGATTGAGAGAGACTCTGAATTGTCGAGAACAGCCGTGATCGATTCTAAAGAGGAGCGAGAGGGCGAAGAGTAGGAAGGGTAGGAGTGAAGGAGTATAGGTTAGTCGATTGGAGGTGTTGAGAGATGGGGACGAGAGTTGATAGATGTAACATTCGAATAGATCAATAACGATCCGATACAAGGAGAGAACAAGCTAGCTTACCTTGTGTAGTGTTGTAGATAGCTTCGAGCGTGCGTATAATCCTCTAGAATGAAGTATAGAATTGTGTTGGATGAGGCCTGAGGTCAAGATGCAACCTTTTCTACTTCTGTCTCTCTTCCTCTTACCATTCACCTCGATTCATACTCAGTCATTCCAGAGCCACAGAAACCAGGTCAAGATGGTACGCTATCCTCTCTGTCTCTAGAGCAACTGTAACTGACTCGTTTCTTCCCCTCTCCAGTCTGTCTTATTCGAGACTTCTTTAGGCGACATCATTGTACGCCTTCACTCTCCTGACTGCTGAGTAACACTAGTTAACCCTTCGATGATATGTAGGTCGACTTGGAAACGACTCTTCAACCAGTCCTCTCGCTAAACTTTGTCAAACTGTGTAAATCCTACTACTACAACCACTCTTTATTCCACAACATTATCCCATCCTTCATTGCCCAAACTGGTGACCCTACCGAACTCGGTTCAGGAGGTTGTTCAATCTGGCACACTCTCCCCCAATCTTCTCCAGCATATCAAAAAGATCCTTATTTCCTCCCACCTTCTTCTGAACTCCTCCCTTCAAAATTCAAACATACCAATTTAGGGACTTTGTCAATGGCTTTAGCGCAGAAAGAGGGAGGTGGAACGGGTGGTGCAGGGAGTCAGTTCTTTTTCACTTTGGAAAAGGAATTGGATTATTTGGATGGCAAACACGCACCGTTTGGGAGAGTCGTCGAGGGGGAAGAGACGTTGGGAAAGATTGGGGAGAGTTTGTTGGATGGACAAGGGAGACCACTGAGGGATATCAGGATTAGACATGTCATCGTTTTGGGTGCGTAACTCTTTCTTTTTCTATCTATCATTCCTAGAGGCTGTAGTTGATAGAACGGAAGGTTGCGCGCACAGATGATCCATTCCCTGATCCACCTGGATTAATTATTCCTCCTTCTTCCCCCGCTCCTACTCCAGCTCAACTCGCTTCACTCCGAATAGGAGAAGATGAAACCCTCGATTCCGATTCCGAAGATCCAGAACTCACCGCCCAAAAACGTCGAGCTCACGAAGCGTCCGCACAAGCTTTGACTCTCGAAATGGTCGGTGACTTGCCCTTCGCCGATGTCGCACCCCCAGAAAACGTCCTCTTCGTGTGCAAGTTGAATCAAGTAACGACTTCAGAGGATCTAGAATTGATTTTTTCTAGGTTTGGAGAGATCTTGAGTTGTGAGATTATCAGGGATGAGAAGACTGGGGATAGTTTACAATATGCGTTTGTGGAGTTTAGGGAGAGGGAAAGTGCAGAGAAAGCTTATGTCAAAATGGATAACGTTTTGGTCGATGATCGTCGAATCCATGTCGATTTCTCTCAGGTGCGTACTCACTGTATGACTCTCCTCTTCACTGAGAGACTCGGAACTGACAGGAGCTCGTCGAGTGAGTCAATAGTCGGTGTCGAAATTACATAATACTCATGTATTCAATAAAACGGGTGGAAGACCTCCTCCAAACAAATCCAATCGATCCCAACCCGATCGCTCATCCTCCTCGTACTCCGACGACCGAAGAGGAGGAGGTGGAAATGACTTAGTGTTTGATATGAATGAGGTACATGATTCGAGGTCTAGGAATCATCGAGGAGGAGGACGAGGAGCAGGAGGCGGAGGGGATAGGGATCGAATGAGAGACGATGGACGAGGTGGAAATCGGGATGATTATAGGAGAAGAGATGAGAGGGGAGGAGGATCGGGAGCGAGAAGGTATGAAGATCGAGAACGGGAGAGGGAAAGGAGTCCTAGAGGTGACAGAAGAGATCGAGATGATCGAAGGGATCGAGGAGATAGGGATAGGGATAGAAGGCGGTAGGGAATCCACGAAAAGAGAAATGAATAGTGAAAGCATTTTCTTCGCTTGCTCTTGTCCTCATCGAGAGAGACTGTCGAGATGCTCCTGGTCAGAAACACACAGGAGCGAGAACGTATTCAAGCTCGCTCCGCCCTGAACGAAAGGCGAGGAAGACTGTGTCAAAGAGTAGGAAAACGAGTTGATTGCGAGTAAACGAAATTGAGAGATCACAAACTTGTAACTAGACTAGAAGGAAGAGGAAAGCTATGCATGGAACTGACTACACTACACTGCGAGACGAAAGCTAGAGACCTAACGAGTCGAGAGACAAAAAACGAAAAACAACTCGCGAAAAAGGAAAAGAAAGAGATCGGAAAGGGTTCAAAAGTCAAGGAATCAACTAGGAACGCACAAAAACCATTCGACAACTTCTTAACGAAAACCCTTCAATTATCCTTGTCATACTTTCCTCTTCAAAGTTCCTCTTCAACCCCTTCCATCCCACCCTGCCCACCTTCCTCCGTCTCTTTCCAACCCACCAACCACCCAACCTCTCTCCTCAACCTCCCTTGTACCCCTTCCAAAGCTTTCCTCTCCTGTCCCAACGCATCACTCCCTTTAGTTCCCTGAACCAATTGATCGAGTTCTTCGAACCATGAGTTGATCGTTGATTGACTGAGGATCCTACCTCTCGAATTGACTTGATCTGATAATCGAGTAATAAAAATATGAAAAGCGTTAATCAAGCTCGGTAGGAGTGAGAGTTGAAGTGGATTCTGATTCGGGGAAGAGGAATCAGGAGGAGGGGGAAGGGATTGAGAAATGGTCAAGATTGATGAAGTTAAATGAAGGAGGAAATTCATTGAACTTGTTGGGTGGTAAAGTTCTGAAGAATCTTTGGGAGGATGAGGGAGAGAAGAGGGGATGTAGAGGTTCAAGAGTTTTCGAGATTCGAGAATGAAGGATTCTAGGGGTAAACGGAGGCGAGAGTAAACGTAGGCTGGAGAAGTTGAACGAGGGATCGAGGAGAGGAGTGTTTGAGTGTGGGTGGTTATTTGAGAGAGGGTTTGAGAGAGAGATGGGGAAGGGAGGAGGGAGGTGATCGTTGGAGATAAGTGAGGGTGCGTCGTAAGGAGAGAGGAGAGGATTGAGAGGAGTGAGGATTGGTCCAATGAGGCTGTGGATAGTTCGATTGCAGATTAGTCAAGGGCAGAGATAGAGCAAGGGAGAGAAGGTAGAAAGAGAGACGTACCTAGTGATTTCCCTAGATCTTCTACCGAATTTGAAGGGGTGGTTGAACCTAGTGACAAACTTCCTGCTAATCCATTCGCCAACCCTTCACTTGTACTAGTCGTACTCGTGAGTTTTTTTGCCCTCTTTGAAGTCGAACTAGTCATCTGCCTGATTTGCCTCTGTTCATTCTGGGTCTGTCCTTCCTCGTCCTCTTCTCGTTCTGGTGTATCGCTCCTCCTCCTCCTTCGAGAGTTGGATGTAGTAGTAGGTGATTGACTACCCCAAGCTACATTCTGACTTGTTGTTGTCGCAGGAGGAGGCGTCATTCTCGCACCTCCTAGAGTTGCTGTTGCGCCCCAACCTGTTCCACCTCGATTTGCCGAACTCATTCCGAAACCCCAAGATAAGACGCCTGGTTGTGAACCTGGGATTGAACCGAATGGGACTTGGTGGTGAGGAGTTAAGGTTGATAATGGTTGGGATTGTGAGTGATGAGAGGGAGGACTGAACGAGGTTGAAGCGTGGGGTTGGGAGAAGGAAGAGAATCCAGACATCGCTTGACTGGTGATTCAAGTGGAGAGTGAGGTGTGAGGAAGGGGTGGTTTGAAGTGAAAGAGAAACCGAGAGAAGGGGGAATCAGATTCAACAAGGTTGCGCGTTCCTGCTGGATGGCTGATTATGCTGTTTGCTTCGATCTTTGTATGGGCGAGTGAGTGGTAGAGAGAGGAGGGACGAGGAATCGATTCGCCGCTCGAGTTGGAGTTCAACTCGTAATCTCCCAACACAACACTATCAATCAGCTAGATACACCGACCAGCACCCAATACGACTACCAGCAAGCTACGAGTACAGCAAAGAGTGATCAAACTCGCCCTCCTCTCTCTACTTGTTTCCCCTCACTCTTCCTCTCCTTTCCTCTTCCCTTCAAACTCTCTTCCACGCTCTCCGGCTAAAGTCCAAGGAACATGTCAGCCCCATCAATAGCTACAAGTGGAGCATCCACACCCATTGCTTCAACCTCGGCTGCTGCTCCTTTTATGCAACAGAATGGAACGAATCACTCATCTCAACCCTCGAATACGACAACAAAGAAGAGAGTAGCACTACAAGATCGTGATCTATCAATGCTGTGAGCTACCCTCTCCTCTCTTTGTGAACTTGACTGCATATACTCACTTTCACTCCTCATTTTCAGTTCACTTCCCTCACAAGATAAACCTTACTACTACGATTCCCCTCCCACTTCACCACCATCCACTGCTTATCCTCCCTTACATCCCGCATACCCCATCTCCCTGACCCGCGAACCACCTCTCCCTTCTTACCAACCCATCTCAACCTCAAACAGAGGTCACAAATTATCCCCGCTCGCCCCTTTCACCCACCCTCACAAGCTAGGCCACCATTCTCAACCCGACGTCGGGTTCCCTTCGTCTTCAACCCCATCGCTCCCACCACCCAAACGACAAAAACTAAACGATCTCTCCTCGTCTTCTTCTCGTTCAAACGGGTTCTCGATCGCCCCGAATTTCGCCTTGATCCCTCGTCCTCTCAACCCCTCAACGAACCCCGAACCTTTCCCATCATTCTTACCACCACCTCCTCAAAGCCCATTAGATTTGATTCTCCTCCCTCACATACAACACACTTTCTCCCAAAAGAATCACACGTTTCATTTATTGTCTGAAAGTACTACTGGGTTGATCGAACAGGAAGGAGTGTTGCTAGGTGCTTTGGGAGGCGTTTGTAGGGGATTGAGAGGGGAGGGTTACGAGTGGAGGTGGGAAGGGGATGCGCAGAAGGAGAGGGAGAGGAGGGAGAGGAGGGAAGGGAGGGAAAAAGAGGAGGAAGGGAAGAGGGTCGAGAGGGAGGAAGTGAGGAGATTGGAGAGGGAGAGGAAAGAGGAGGAGAGGGTCAGAGTCGAAGAGGAGAGAGTCAGGAAAGAGGAAGAGGAGGAAGAGAGGAGAGTGAGGGAGCTCGAAGAGGAGGAGAAGGAGAAAGAAAGGAGGAGGGAAGAGGTCGAGAGGGAGGAGGAGCGTTTGAGGAAGGTTAGGGAGGAAGCACTCGAGGAGGAAGCGAAGAGGCAAAGAGAAGAAGAGGAAGCTAGAAAGAAGGAGCAGGAACAAGAATCGGTCGCTGTCAAACCTGAGGAACCGGATCAACAGACTCCCTTGGTAGGAGGGAATGAAGTTGAGACTCATTCGGGAGATGTCGAAATGTCGGATCCTCAACCTCAAGCTCAACTTCCGCCGATTCAAACCACGACAAACACTATCAGTCATCCATCACCCGCGACACAAACAGCTACAAATCCTGATCTCGCCGTCCTCGCTCAGAACCCAGCAATCGATCCTTCACTGCCTTCCGAACCCTCTCAACCAATTCAATCGACCTCATCTTCAGATCCTCAACCACTCGAATTCCCTCCCAATTCAGAACGACCCTCTGCACCCGAACCCACACCCGTAGCTGGAGCGCAAGATGAACAGACCCCTTCCCTTCCAGAACAAGTCGATGCGGCGCTTTCGACCGCTCCGAGTCGAGCTACTTCCCAACAACCTCAAGTCACGGAGCAGCCTGATCCGATTGAAGAAGCGATGGAAGTCGATCCCTCAACAGCTGAACAACCAGAGACACCAGTGATCGATCAAGATCCAGTCGCAGAGGAGGAAGCCGAAGTGGAGATTGAAGAACCTCGTCGTCGATCTGGACGAAACACTGCTCGAGCCGCTGGTGGATCTCGCCTAGACGCATTAGGAGGAGGAGGAGGAACCGTTTCACGTGGAATCTCTTACTCTCCCGATCCTTACTCGCACGGCGCAACTACTCCTCAACTCCAAGCCGAAGAATCAGAAATTGAAACTATTTCACAACCTCTCATCGCCCCCGCTCGAGCTCCCGAAGAAGAAGCAGAAGAAGAAGAAGAGGAGTTGCCTTTAGTACCAATGGAAGATTTACCAGAGTATGCATCTCGACTCGTTGATCCCGAAGGATACGTCCGAAGTTTGTTTGTCAGTGACAAAGAAGTCGAATTGGAGAAATGTGTGTCAGGACCTAATGGGATTAGTGGGACTGGGATAATGGAGTCACTCTCTTCTAATGAACAAGAAGCTTTGGTACATGATTGTTTAACGTACGTTTTTCTTTCTTCTATCCTTCATATCTTGACTTTCAAAGCGGAATGCTGATTAGAAAAGAGATTTACAGTGATCTACATCGATTCTTGAGTGATACGATCGAGTATCGAGCGAGATTGAGTGAGATCAGGGATGGTGTATTGGAGGTCGAGAGGAGAAGGAAAGGAATGTGGAAAGTCGTGAGAACTGTCGCTTTGGATTGGTTGGAAGAAGAAGCGGCGGGAGGGAGTGCGGCACAGACTGGAGGTGGTCAAGCGAATGGAGGAGGAAATGTACAGGGGGTTTATGAGGAGTATTAGGCGAAGATAAGAGCGTTCTGTTGTAAATGTGCAGTTTTTTCAGTTTCGCGCTCTCAGAGTCGTACATCGGCTGTACTCAAATCTGACACTCTCGAGAGAAGAACATCTATACTGGTACGAGAAGAGAGCGGAAGAGACCTATTGATGTGACGATTTCGCGAAGTGAGGATTCTCGATTTTTCGAGCTCTCTGCGTGCGACAACTCTCGGCATCGCTGATATCAATGACGGTAGAAGTGTAAGAGAAACGAGTGACAAAGGTTGAGGTTACAACAAAGAAGAGAACAAGTAAAGTTAAGGAGAGCGTCCGGAGGAGCAAAGTCGGTACAAACGAGAGGAGATACAAGATGGGATTTGAGGCAGTGAGCAAGAGAGTCAGGCGAGCCAGCGTCTTCTTCGTTGTTCAATCCAAAGACATTCGGAATTGCTGCCGTCTCGAATCATTTCCTGGACTCATTGGGTATTCTTCCATCCCTTCGTACATTCCACTAGCTGGCGAATTTGCGTAGCTCCCTGTACCACCCGTCTTGAGATCCACTTGAGAAGTCGAGGTCAAGGCTTGTCGAGTCACTGTGTGAAAAAGGAAACTTCGAGTCAGCTCGTTGGTTGACTCGCAGAAAGTCTTGAAACACGCACTGTGATATTTGAGACCGCGACCAAAGTTGTGGAAGCAGATTAAAGCTGATACACTGGTCCAGAGGAGAGCGGCGAGGGAGAATGCAGCGAATACAGTCAAACTCTTGAAGACTAGCTTGTAATCCGTTTCTCGATCTCGGGAGATGATGAACAACTGTGACCAAACGGCACCGCCTCAGCTTCGATGGAGAGCTGACAGCGAGACGTTGCTCACCTTGTAAACGAAGTAAGCGCAACCTAAAGCACAACCCGCTCCGAAAACGTAGAATGTCCCTCGATGTTCTCGCTTGATCGCGTGGTAGCCGATCACGAGGATCAGAAGAGTGACGGGGAGTGCAGCGATCGTGAGCCAGCGCTATACAGTAGAGATCGTCAGTTTGATGTCCTTCAGCAGAGGAGGGAAAGACTCACCTCGGCATTCGTTTGTGTTGGTACGAGGAAGACGAGTTGTAGTGAGAAAGCGATGAAAAAGAAGTAATCTGTATGGATGAACATTCGTTTAGGATCGCTTCGAACCTGAGAGGATGCAAAAAACCTACCGAACTTGAGCATGCAAAGGTAGACTTGAAACCAGAGAAAACACCTCTTTATCCGTCTATCTGCTCCAATCCGTTTGAATACCGACCAGCCGAACTCCTTGTCTACAGTCATGCAAAGAAAATCAGCGAAGAATAGAGAGTTTGCGGAGAGGAAACGAACAAATCGGGATGATGGTCGCGCAATAGATCACTTCAGTCAGACTGATCATCCTGTACTCGTCGCTTCGATATCAGCTATTGTGTATACGGAGAGCTCAAGTCAAAAAGAGACGTACCCTGGAATAAACCAAACGACGATTTGTAAAGCTTCACCGTTGATCAAATCTCGAATCTCATGAATCTATCGAAGTACAACGTGCTAAAGAAAGTTAGCGATAACGTACGAATGACGGAATAGTGAAGAAGACGGACCTGAATCGCGGCATACGCCAGGAAAAGCGTGTTGAAGATGAGGAGAGCCATTACTTGAATCGTATTCTTTGCGACTAGCGCATCAAAAGCCAAGACGAGTTGA
>Ga0308169_10000657_pt1 | contig 46979 bp, 53 predicted proteins | sample PhyBR1_2_FD_202139 | JGI IMG/M metagenome (GOLD analysis project Ga0308169, IMG submission 202139) | Phyllosphere microbial communities from UC Gill Tract Community Farm, Albany, California, United States - DLSLSB.R1 | ecosystem: Host-associated > Plants > Phyllosphere > Unclassified | place... | reverse complement strand
ACACCGGCAAGATGCTGGTTCGCATCTAGCAGATCGAGCGCCAAATATCAGCGAAACGCGGGGCCAGCCAGAAGCATCTGGTTGGCCCCGCGCCTCGTTAACCCATGTCCTGGCAGCCGTGGCTTCTAGTTCAGGCCAGCTCGAGCAGGCGCACCATGCGCACGTCGGTGATCAGCGGGGCCGTCGGATCCTGAACCGCCTGGCCATCAGATTCGAAACCATTGCGCTTGTAGAAAGCGATGGCCCTGGGGTTTTGCTCTGCCACCCACAGCATGGCGGGCTGATCGCCGAGTACGGCATCGATCAATTGTTGGCCCGCGCCGGACCCGTGATGATCATTGAGCAGATACAGATTGTAGAGTTGACGTTCGATACCTTCGGGAACGTCGACAGCGTCTTTCGAGCACGGTGCAGCGAAGGAAAAGCCAATCAGCTCACCGTCCTCGTTGCAGGCCAGGGCAAGATGGAAGTCTGGATTCGGATCGCCGAGAATCCTTCGCCACATGCCGATTCGTTGTTGGAGATGGGCGGCATCGAAAAAGCCTTCCGGCAACAATCCGCTATAGGCCTGTTTCCAGCACGCAACATGCAGGGCAGCAAGCTCCATGGCATCCTCGAGCTCCGGTTTCCTCAGCGTGTAGCTCATTTGGCGCCGTCCGCATACTGCTTCAAGTGGATTCCGGTGAGCGTGCCGGATGCGGCCAGTGCTTCGGCGGTGCCTTCAAAAACGATCTGCCCGCCTTCGTGGCCCGCGCCAGGGCCAAGGTCGATGACCCAGTCGGCATGGGCAACAACGGCGAGGTGATGCTCGATGACGATGACTGTGTTGCCTTCGTCGACCATTTCATCGAGCAAGCCCAGCAAATTCTGGACATCGGCCATATGAAGACCGGTGGTTGGTTCATCGAGCACATAGGTGCCAGATCCCTTGCCCAGGTTGATTGCCAGCTTGATCCGTTGGCGCTCGCCACCAGAGAGCGTATTCAACCGCTGTCCAAGCTTGAGATAGCCAAGGCCAACTTGGTTCAGCCTGGTCAGCATCGGCTTGGCCTTGGGGATCTTCAGCTGTTCCAGCGCCTGCTCCATGCTCAGATCCAGAACCTCGCTGATGTTGAGGCCATCCAGAGTGTAGTTCAAGACCTCAGCGGTAAAACGGGTGCCTTCGCACACCTCGCAGGGCAGGGCCACTCCAGCCATGGATACCAGATCGGTATAGGTGAAGCCGACACCCTTGCAATTCGGGCAGGCCCCTTCGGAATTTGCGCTGAATAATGCCGGCTTGACCGAGTTGGCTTTGGCAAAAGCCGCGCGAATAGGATCCATGATCCCGGTATAGGTTGCCGGGTTGGAACGCCGAGAACCACGAATGGCGCTCTGATCCACGACCGCTACGTCTTCACGCTTGGAAATTGTGGAGTGGATCAACGTGGACTTGCCTGAGCCGGCGACTCCGGTCACGGCGCACAGCACACCGGTGGGGACGTCAACATCCACATTCTTGAGGTTATGTGTCGAAGCGCCCCGGATTTCCATGGCGCCAGTCGAGGTACGGGGTTGGGAGTTGAGCGGAACCCGCGTGGAGAAGTGCTGGCCGGTCAGTGATTCACTAGCCAGTAGGCCGGGCACGTCACCGCTATAGCACAAGGTGCCACCATGCGTACCCGCACCAGGACCCAGGTCCACGACATGGTCGGCAATCCTGATGACCTCAGGCTTGTGTTCAACGACGAGGACGGTATTTCCCTTGTTCCGCAAGTTGGCCAAGAGGACGTTCATTCGCTGGATGTCATGGGGGTGCAATCCCACGGTAGGTTCGTCAAAGACATAAGTAACATCCGACAGCGCACTGCCAAGATGCCGGATCATCTTAACGCGTTGGGCCTCGCCGCCGGATAACGTGCCTGCAGGCCGATCCAGTGAAAGATAGCCCAGTCCCAGATCGACCATCGAAGTCAAGACCGCGCCCAGATTCGTGAGGAGCGGAGCAGCATCGGCAATCTGAATCCTCGCCAGTTCGCCGGCTAATTCCGAAACTTGCATGGCCGCCATGTCGGCAATGCCCAAGCCGTTGATTTTTGAAGCACGGGCCTTTTCGCCCAGCCGGGAGCCATTGCAGGCAGCACACGGTGCGGTTGTGGAAATGCGGTCAATCCACTCGCGGATATGAGCCTGCTTGATTTCACGGCCGGAAAGAATGTAGTTGGACTTGATGCGCGTGATCAGCCCGGAATAGCTCATGTTCGCACCGTTGAGCTTGACCTTGCCGTCCTCCGCATAGAGCAACCGATCGAGCATCTGCTTGGACAGGTCCTTGAGCTTCACATCAAGATCGACTTGCGTGCCAGCAGTCAGGGTTTGCCACAGCCAAGCGCCCGGGGTGAAGTTCGGAGCCTTGATCGCGCCTTCATTCAGGGTCTTATCCCAATCAAGGAGCTCATCCAGATCGATGCTGGCTTCCGTGCCGAACCCCTCGCAGACCGGACAGGCGCCTTGGCCGAGGTTGAACGAATAGGCTCCCGCTCCGCCGGCGCTCGGTGACGAGTAGCGCGAGAACAACACGCGCAAGAGCGAGTAGGCATCGGTGGCGGTGCCGACCGTGGAGCGAGAATTAGAACCCATTCGCTCCTGGTCCACCACGATGGCTGCCGACAAGTTTTCCAGGACCTCGACATCGGGGCGGGGCATGGCCGGCATGAAGTTCTGGATGAAGGAAGTGTACGTTTCGTTGATCAGCCGCTGCGACTCGGCGGCAATCGTCCCAAAGACCAGCGAGGACTTTCCGGATCCCGAAACACCGGTAAATGCGGTAATCCGGCGCTTGGGAATATCAACGTCGATACCTTTGAGGTTATTTTCCCTCGCTTGACGGACTCGGATCATGTCATGGGCGTCGGCAGGATGCAGGTTCATAACGCCAACTTTACTAACTGGTAAGCCCGGCGGATACCCGGCTTCATCGACCCCCTGATGGCGCTGCCGCTCGCGATACCACTTGGCCTCCCGGTGTTTGCGCTCGCCGTCAGGGTGGGAGGATCTAAGCCTTTCGCAGATTTTCGATTTTTCCTTAATTCTGCGCCGGACACCGGGTGGATCCTTTGCTTCATTTGTTCTGCGGCGCACACGCAATAACGATGAAGTTCGAACATTGCGAATGAATTGCAAAGATCTTGTGGCGAATCTTCGAAATTAGGCGGTACTCTTGGAATTCCCTAGTGATTCACAAGATTTCCGGGTTGCTCTTCGCCGCATTATCATTATCGAGGCGTGTGCTGCGACACATTAGTGGCATCTCGACCTGACGCATGATCCCGAACCATCAAAAGGACCTTCATGAAGCTGCTGAAATCTATTCCATTGCTTGGCTGGGTGCTTGTCGCCATCGTCCTGGGCATCCTGCTGGGCCCGGTAATGCCGGTGTGGCTGGGAAGCTTGTTCCTGACCTACAATTCGATTTTCTCGGGCTTCCTGAGCTTCGTGGTTCCCCTGATCATTTTCGGCCTCGTCGCCCCGGCCATCGCCGAGCTCGGTAAAGGAGCAGGCAAGTGGCTAGGCATCACTGCGGCGATCGCCTATGGATCCACGCTTTGCGCGGGACTCCTTGCCTATTTCGTGAGCCGTTGGCTATTTACCCAGTCGCTGTCCGGAGGCGGGCTCGAAGCCATCGGTGAGGGATCGGGCTCAGGTTTCGAGCCATTCGTCTCCGTGGTCACGAGCGCGGGGGATTCGGCGACCGAAATCGTCTTGCCACCTGCCTTGGATGTAATGACCGCTCTGGTCTTGGCTTTCATCCTTGGCCTGGGCATGACGGCCTTCCGTTCGAAGGTGCTCTTCCGTGGCGTGGTTGAATTCCGCACCATCATCGAAATGGTGATTCGCCGCATCGTTGTTCCAGCTCTGCCATTGTTCATTTTCGGCATCTTCCTGGATCTCTCAGCCAGCGGAAGCGCGATCACTGTCGTCTCGAAGTTCTTGCTCGTCGCAGTGGTGTCGTTTGCCTTGACCCTCGTCGTACTGCTGATCCAGTACTCGATTGCTGGCGCAATGAACAAGCGCAATCCATTGACAGCATTGTGGGGCATGCGAGATGCCTACTTCACCGCTCTGGGCACCTCGTCGTCAGCAGCGACCATTCCGGTCACGCTGGCCTCGGCGAAAAAGAACGGAGTATCCGACGCAGTAGCCGGGTTCGTCGTTCCGTTGTGTGCCACTATCCACCTTTCGGGTTCGATGGTGAAGATTACCTGCTTCTCCATCGCGGTTCTCCTGCTCACCGGTGGAGACGTCAACTTCGGAGCCTACTTCCCGTTCATCTTGATGCTCGGCGTCATGATGATTGCCGCCCCTGGCGTTCCTGGCGGCGCAATTGCAGCCGCCGCGGGCCTGCTGGGACAGATGCTCGGCTTCGGCGAAGTGGAAGTCGGCCTGATGTTCGCCGCCTACATTGCCTTGGATAGCTTCGGCACCGCAACCAACGTGACCGGTGATGGCGCCGTGGCGATGATCATGCAGAAACTGACCAAAGGCAAGCTCGGAGCACAGCCGCAAAGCGACGAAGATGAAATCGTTGAACTGGCTGATGGCAGCCAGAGCAAAGCTCACCAGCTAGGCGAGTAGCGCTGGCAAAGCAATGGCCGATGTCCGCACCATTAGGTGCGGACATCGGCCATTGCTTGTTTGCCTGCTGTGGGGCTAGATCCACATCGCTGGATCGATGTACTCTGCCGGGTCAACCGCGGGCTTGCGCTCCTCGGGAGTGCGCGGGCGGTTCCGCGCAGGGATTCCGGTGACGATCGAGCCTTCTGGCGCATCCTTGACCACTACGGCATTGGCGCCGATTGCAGAATCGGCTCCGATCACGATGGGGCCGAGCACCTTGGCGCCAGCGCCGATGACAACGCGGTCGCCAATGGTCGGGTGGCGCTTGACCTTGGCCAGGGATCGGCCGCCGAGGGTGACGCCGTGGTAAATCATGACATCCTCGCCAATTTCAGCGGTCTCGCCGATGACGATGCCCATGCCGTGGTCGATGAAGAAGCGGCGGCCAATGGTGGCACCTGGGTGGATCTCGATTCCGGTGAGCGCACGGGTCGCCTGGGACAGCAAGCGCGCCGGCCACCTCAGGGACGGGTTTTGCCACATCTTGTGGGCCAGCCGATGCATCCAGATGGCGTGCAACCCTGAATACACGAAAAAGTTTTCGGTATCACTGCGCGCCGCAGGATCATGCTGTCGAGCTGTGGCCAGGTCTTCACGCAGCCGGGAGAAAAAACTCATGGAAACTACCTTAGGGGTTGCGGTTCGCTGCGCAGGAATCCGAAGACGTCACACAGCAAATCGGCACGAGCCGCACCGATTTAGGTCTCTCATTAGACCCAACGGTGGCTCGCGCCGATTTATTCTAGTTTGCCGAAACTTATTTAGCCGCGGATGTCATCAAACAGCAGGGTGGAAATGTAGCGCTCACCGAAGTCGGGAATGATCGCAACAATCTGCTTGCCTGCGTATTCTTCGCGAGCAGCAATCTGCAGTGCGCCCCACACGGCCGCACCAGCGGAGATGCCGCCGAGGATGCCTTCCTTGACGCCCAGCGCGCGGGCGGTGGCAACCGAGTCCTCGATGCTGGCATCAAGAACTTCGTCGTACAGTTCGGTGTCCAGGACCTCTGGGATGAAGTTCGCACCCAGGCCCTGGATCTTGTGCGGGCCTGGCTTGCCGCCGTTGAGGATTGGGGAATCCTTGGGCTCCACAGCAACAATCTTCAAATCCGGGTTCTTTTCCTTCAGGAAGCGTCCAGCACCGGTGATGGTGCCACCGGTACCGATGCCTGCGACGAGGACGTCGATCTTGCCTTCGGTATCGTCCCAGATTTCTGGGCCGGTGGTGTCCGAGTGGATCTGCGGGTTGGCGGTGTTGGCGAACTGCTGTGCCCAAACGGCGTTGTCAGAAGTTGCAACGATTTCCTTGGCCTTCTCCACTGCACCGCGCATGCCGTCGGCACCCGGGGTGAGCACGATCTCTGCGCCGAAGGCACGCAGCATGACTCGGCGCTCGGTGGACATGGTCTCTGGCATGGTCAGGATGACCTTGTAGCCACGGGCGGCGCCGACCATGGCAAGGGCGATACCGGTGTTGCCGGAAGTGCCTTCAACGATGGTGCCGCCTGGCTTCAGTGCACCGGACTTCTCGGCGGCGTCAACGATGGCCACACCGATGCGGTCCTTGACGGAATTGGCTGGGTTGTAGAATTCCAGCTTCACGGCGATGTTGCCGGCCAGGCCCTCATCAAGTCGGTTCAGCTTCACCAGCGGGGTGCGGCCGATAACTTCGGTGACGTTGTTGTAGATTTTGCCCATCTTCTATGCAGTCCTTACGTGACTCATTGCGGCCGCGATTGCTGGCGGCGAGTTACTTGCAGATGCCGGCTCAATAGCGCGGACACCTTGGAGGTTCATATCCAACCCTAGTAGTCGATTCGTCAAGCTAGGCTTCATTTAGCCATTGAGCGTAATATTTCCTGACCTTTGCGAGTTTCGGGTCAATAATCACGCGGCAATATCCGACATCTTGGTTCGCAGAGTAATAATCCTGGTGTATTTGCTCTGCCGGGTAGAAATCTTTGGACTCTTCTATGGTAGTGACGATCGGATTAGTGTAAAAGGACGCAAACTTGTCCTTCGCCGCAATGAATTGCTTGCGCTGCTGATCATCGAGCGGGAACATCGCCGAACGATATTGGGTGCCCACGTCGTAGCCCTGGCGATTGAGCGTAGTTGGGTCGTGAACGGTGAAGAACATGTCCAAGATGACTTCAGCGGGCACGATCTGTGGATCAAAGATGACGGCAACGCCCTCGGCGTGGCCGCTGGTTCCGGAGCAGACCTGTCGATAGTCCGGATTGCTGGTGTGCCCGCCGATGTATCCGGAGATGACTGCATGGACGCCACGCGTTCGCTGGTAAACCGCATCCAGGCACCAGAAGCAACCGCCGGCCAGGACGAAGGTCGTCAGCTTGGTGTCTTCGAGCTGCAGTGATGGACTGAAATGATGTGGTGATTGAAGGCTGAGAATACTCACATAGTTCATAACGATGCGGCGTTGCATTCTGTTCCAACCCTGTTGGCAACGCGTAGGGTTGTTGGTATGCAGAGCAAGGCAAATAACTCGCAAGAACCGGGGAAGAAGAATCAAAACCCGGACGCTGCTGCGCTTAAGCCCGTTACCGATGAAGAAGTGATGCAGTCCGAGGAATCAACCTCTTCGGCGCCAACGACTTTGGGTAATGTCCTTGAAGCAGTGGAAGAGCTTTGGCCACATTCCCTGGCCGAGGACTGGGACGCCGTAGGGCTGGTAACCGGTCGTACTGGCCAGCCGGTCTCGAAGGTCGTCATGGCAGTGGACCCAACTCTGGAAGTGATTGAAGATGCGATCGAGCGTGGGGCCGATCTTCTGATTACTCACCATCCGCTGCTCCTGCGTGGTGTGACCCAGGTGGCTGGCACGAGCTTCAAGGGCGAAGCTATACATCGGCTCATCGAAACTGGGACCGCATTGCTGACGGCACACACAAATGCCGATAGCGCTATCGGGGGAGTAAACGACGCGCTGGCCGATGCCTTTGGGCTCAAGGATTGCGTGCCGCTGGTTGATTCGAAGGACGGCCTGCCTGAAGAAGGTTTGGGCCGTGTGGGCTTCTTGGAGAAGCCAATGAAGCTCGAGGATTTCGCGGAACGTGTTTACACGGTGCTGCCGGCGGTGGCCGGTGGTGTGCGTGTTGCCGGAGACCGGACCGGGATTATTCGAAAAGTCGCGCTATGCGGCGGCGCCGGTGATTCGCTCTTTGACGCGGTGCGTTCACACCAGGCCGATGTATACGTCACCGCGGATTTGCGCCACCACCCGGCGAGCGAAGCACGCGAAGCAGCCAATGGCGGGTTCCCGTACCTCATCGATGTATCGCACTTTGCCTCCGAGTGGGTGTGGCTCTCGGCGGGAGCCCGGGCGCTTGGAAATGTGCTCAATGATTTGGGACATGCTGTGGATATTGAAATTTCGCAGGTCAATAGCGATCCATGGGATTTCGTGTTATTAGGATCTACGCCGGATAAACCCGTGTTGACATGATGTTTTAGACAGAAAAATCCCCGCGTAACAGGTGTGTCATGCGGGGATTTTTCTATTTTTTGTTACCAAGATCGGCTCTAGCGCTGTCTTCCCACACTCGCCAGAGTTGTTCTTGTTGGGCTAACAGTCCGTCGATTGTTGTATCTAGGTTTGGTTGTTTGGAATCCATGTCGAACAACGTTTCTACGTTTTCTTTCATCTGGGTTCTGTATTGAGATAATCGTTCAGCAGATTCTCGAGAACCTAGAATCTGAATCTTGGTTTGTTCGATTCGAAGTTGATTGAGCCTCGGTGTGATTCTCTGCCCATGGAACTCCAGCATGGCTTCCGCTTCGTTGATGTCGTAAGCGCGTTCCTCTTTTGGCGTATTGACCACTCTGGTTCCGTGAGCAACACTCTGGAGACTCGAAAGGAAATCGTCATTTTTCTCCGAGATTTTGAGGTAAAGATCTCTGCGTTCGTTCCGCAACCACGACTCGGATTCCTTTTTGTGGTTCCGAGTTGTGTTGAGTAGTGAGAATAGGCCACCGACCAAAGCACCAATGGCTGCACTGCCTAAGAAAGTGAGGAGGACTTGAGTTTCCATACCCAAAGCATATGGAACGGCGCTCCCGGATCAAATCTAGGAAGGTCTTTAGAAGCAACTACTAATTAACTAGCTTGATTCTGGATTTCGATTCCTAGGTCTTCTTGCATAATATCCAATAGAACGCGGAACTTTTTCCTGGTGATATCCTGCTCCACTAGAAATTCTTCTGGTTTATTCTGTAGCCTGATGAGACGCTTCAATGAAGTATTAAAAGACACGGCTTGGTCAGCAATTTTGCTCCCAGCGAGCAACCTAAGGTGTGATGAGAGAGGGATTAGCTCTATCCTTGTCTCCGATGCCTGTGTCTTTCTGGCCTTAATGCGAGCATCGTTCATGCACGAACGGGCAACTGTCAGATATTTTGTGTAGACGGACAGTTTTTCTTCACGAATCCAACGCTCTCTTTCGAATATTAGATCTTCGGCGCGTTTTTGCTGTTCTGCTTTTAGATCCATTCTTTTTGACCAGATAGTGATAGTGCCAGTGAGGATTGCGCCTCCAAACGCGCTAGCGAGTACTGTCAAAATTAAGTTCATGGGAGTTGCGCTAACCTGTTCAGCAACCGGAGCGACTTGTTCGGTCGCGCTGTAAATGAGATGAAGCATACCTCCAAGCATATGAGAAGAACCCGTAGCCTTCCGACCACTGGTTCTTACTCGCTATTAAATAGTTATTGGTTGATGTTTGAAAGTCTGATTCTAGCCTTCTTGAGTGCGGAGGAGTGGTGTGCTTTGACGGTGTTCTTGTCTATACCAAGTTCATAGGCCGTCTCCTTGTAATCCTTGACGTTGGCATTACCGATGAATCCGTAGTGTGTGAGGATGACGTTCAATTCTTCGGGGCTGAGGTCGGTCTCATTGCCTTGTTCTTCGAGGATGATCTTAATAAATTCTGTGCGTCTTCCTGAAGTTTTGTCGGCGGTATTTATAACACGGCTGATGGTGTCAGTCTCGTAGTCGGGTTCAGGAAGATGTGTTGAGCCATAGATGATGTTGTGAATATGGAGGAATGTAGTTGAGGTCATCTCATTACCCGGCGCGATTTCAGCGGCTAAGGTCACATCTCGATTAGCGGCATTGTAGATTTGGGCGAACCTCTTTAGCGTGCGATCAGGGATTGAAAGACTCTTGGCGGTTGAGTTCTCGTAGCTCAGTTCAATCTTTAGGTAATTCTTGATGACCGCGCTCAATCGCGTGTGCTTCGATGGGTTGAACGCGTGGATCGCCTCCATGAACGCTGAGTGTGTAGCTGAGGAGGTCTCGTCTTTATCGAGGAAGCCGTTGCGACTAGAAGCGGCGGCTCTCATGGCTGGCTCATATTGCTTTAGAAGCACTTCGGCGGCTTCGGAATCCCCGGACTTAGTTCTTGCAATAAGGTCTTGTTCCTCATGTACTGGAAGTTGTTTAATCATTGTTTCTCCTTTTGAAAAGATACTTTTAACTCCTTCTATTTTACCATGGAAATTTGAGGTCGTGCATTGTACTTTATGAAGTGCAAAAAAGAAACCCCAACCCGAAAATGGGTTGGGGTTTTCTTGTGAACTTAGTCTTGAAGTTCGGAGAGTAGATCCTTCTGGACTTTGAGCGGAAGCCGGGGGAACAGCCTTTTGATGGTGTTGGCGGCTAGTTCAATGTCTTCGGGGGTTTCGATTTTTGCCTTGGTGAGAAGGAGGTGAATTGAAGCGACCCGGTCATAACTGCCTTTACCGCGTTCGCGGGGTGAGGTTGATTTGAGACCTGCGTCTTCAAGCTGTTCTTCCGTGAGCATCTTCCGGGCCGCATTGCCGACTGAATAACGGACGCTGGCGGCCATTTTGGATCGTGCGTCACCTTTGAGTTCGAGGGCATCGAGAATCGTGCCCCACCACTTGCGGAAAGCCATTGACTTCCCTTGGTAGTCAGGGTTGCCACTAGAGGCTTGGATGAAGTGGTTGATGCGAGCGAGCATGATTAATTCGCCAGCTCGTTCCTTGCTCTGCCCTAGCTCTACCGTTGAAAGGAATTCCAACAGTTCGCTCTCAATCTGTTCAAGACTCAAATTTTCATCCATGTTCTCATTCTAATGGATGATGGTTGATACTTACTCTCCGAGACCTTCAAGGTCTGTATCGGCTTCTTCGGTCGGCTCTTGAACATTGCGCTTCGCCAACTCGTTGGTTCCTAGTCCTAAGAGTGCGCCAATCAAAACCATGATGGTTTCATCAAGGCCGGGAATGAGGAAGCCTGACACTACGAGAAGCGCGATGACTGCTCTTGCTACGCCGTAGACGTAGTTGCGGTTCTTTGGATCGGTGAGGAAGTCTTTGATTTTGTTCATTGGATGTCCTTGGGTAATTGTTTAGGTGGAACGGGGATTCCGTTCCTGATTAGTTCGTTCACGAGACGGTTGTTGTAATCCTCCAGCTCGTCAATCTCGGTGTTGAGTCCAAGGATTTCCTTGTCGTACCTCGTGAAGAAGCGGGAGTCAGCGTCTAGCTCCGAGTTTCGGGCTTTGTCTTTGTAGTCGTTTTTGGCCTTGTACCAAGTGACATAACCTCCGGAACCGAAGAGACCCACGATGATTGCGATGATGATTGCTTCCAAAGTGGGCCTCAGCTCTTGGGTAATTTACGGAGCTTTCGGGCAACGTGGGATAGATGGAAATAGCGCTCGATCATGGACAGGGAAGCCACAATCAGGAGCATGATGACAACACCGGTTGAAATCCCCATTAGGAGAATTGCCGTGACGACGCATAGCCCGGTGAGGGGGAGTAGCGAAACCCATTCAAGGCGGTACTGGGAAAACATCACGGACACGGCTGAGGCTGTGCCAAGCACGAAGATTCCAAGCCCAGCCCATGGAAGGGCTCCGGCGAAGTACATGAAAAGTATTAGGCCCATGATTGCTAGTACTGCGTAGCGAGCGAAGAGGCTCACTCGGTGAAGTACCGCTGATAGCGGGGGTTCCACAACGTATGGGACAGGAGGATTCGTCATTTCATGGCTCCTACTGCCTTGAGCTTGGATTTCAGCTCTCGTCGGCTCCAGGCGTTTCGCTTCAATACGTCCGCAATTCTGCGTTCGGTCGGCTTGCCTAGGTATCCGTCCACAGTGAGCTTCGGAGTAGCGGACTTCATCAGGTTCAACGCCCTTTGAAGCTTGACGTTGTCTTGATATTTGGCCTCGGTCTTTGGCCCCCAGAATCCGTCTTGAACAAGGCTGTGCGCCTTCTGGAAGGCCTTAACTGCGGCCTGTTGGTATTTGCCGTTGACACCATCCGTTGAGCGTTTGTAGAGGCCCATAGCCTTCAAACGCTGTTGGATTTTCAGGTCCTGATCTGTGGCTTTAGGCTTTGGCTTGGTCTTTGCGCCTGATTTCCACTTGGTTAGAATTCCGTCCAACTTCCAAGCGCTGTCAGCTTCTGCCGCCTTGGTGTGCTTGATTGAAATGTGAATGTGCTTCGTATGTGGATTACTGCCAGTGTAGACACGCTTAGCGAACTGCGAAGCGCCGTAAATATGCTTGTTGTAGATGAAGTAGTTGACTCGGCTGTCTTTCTTCAAAACAGTCATCAACTTATTCACGTCGATTCCGTCAATGTCCACATCAATTGCACGGACAACACCACCGTCCGAATAATCCGGATTGTGGTCGGAAACTCTGGCGGCGTGGCTCGGGTCTCCAATCCATCCATCGGAGGAGGTGTCTCGTTTGGGCCATTTGGCGTTGATCTGTGCGCGAAGCCTTACTAGTGATGGAGCTAGGTAGTAGCTCATATTGGTACGTCCTTTGTTAAAGAAGAGGAACCTGCCTCATTGAGACAGGTTCCTTTCGGATGATAAATATTTAGTTATTGGTTGATGTTTATTCCAAGCTGAGATTCGATCAACGCTAGGCGAGATTCCAGAGTTGCAATCTTTTCATCTTGTTCAGCGATCTTGTCTCTTTGGGTTTTAGCCACTCCGAGAAGTGCTGGGCCAACGCGGTCATAGTTGACACCGGAGAGGGTTAAGTTTCCCTCTCCGTCTCGGTCATAGGTAACGAAGGCTGTTGCTCCGGCTTCTTCAACCTCTTCAGCAACCAGACCCGGAATACGGGTGAGATTGTTCGGAACGTCAGAGATTTCGTCAGGATCTAATCCTGATGCGGGGTTGTTTATAGCGTTCGTGTAGTCGGCTAGTTTTTCCGAATCAGACTTATCAAACCACCAACGCGGCTTGACGTTGAGAAGTGCATCAATCTGTTCCTGAGGAATATCCTCAATCGCGAGCTTTGCGGCTCGAACAGATGTTGCTCTACCCATATACCCATTAGAGGTGATATAGAGGTTTGAAGAGGATGTGTAGGTACGGTTGTACATACCGAGAGACTTGATGGTTGGTGAGTCGGCGGTATAACCATTAGTCACATCGTTAATGGCTAGTGATGTGTAATAGCCCTGAGAGTTGCTTACTTGATAACGTCCACGTAGTTCTCCGCGAACCCACAAGTTACCTACGATGTCCACCAAGCCACCGGTGCCACCATCATAACCAGAAGAAATTTTCACTGCATCTCGGGCAGTAAACCCGGTTTTGGATGGAGGTCGAAGTACTAATGTTGGGGTTATATAGTCTGACCAAGGGTCATTATCGAACGCACGGATTGTGGCTGGAAGAATCTGACCCGGAATTTCCCAAGCCATGTATGCGCCCAATTCATCGTTATCAATGATTGTGTTATATCCGAGACCTGCACCGGCACCATTGAACTGATAACGAGAACCAATGATGTTGGCACCTGTGATGGTTTTACCGTCGATAGAACCATCAACGATTAGCTCACCGGAAACGGCTCTGAAGACCGACATGGCCCCACAGAAGAAGATTTCTCCGTTGGCTACGTGGTTAGAGAAGTAGACGGTCGGTCGGATTCTCATTCCTACAGCTCCAGCGGGGGCTGTTACCGGAATTCCACCAACACGAGTCCAAACACCTGAAAGAGCGGAATTGCTTCCGCCATTTTGGTTGCCTCCGGAACCTGAGATTAATGCTCCGGCTTTGTCGTAGAAATAGAACCTCAGTGATACATAGTTGTATTCGGTGTTGATGGTCTTGTTGTTTCTCATCCATGCATACCCGGTGAATGATTGTCCCGGTTCTACGGGAATCATCTCCCTGTTATAGCCGAAATAGACAGTTCCTTGGGCGTTGCCTCCGGAACCGAGATTGATTTGCTGGTAGTTCTTCGCGCGTTCCGGTCTGGCATCTGTGGAGGTGTATTGCCAACGTGCAACAGCCGGTGAACTTGCTGATGGGTCAATCCAAGAATTCAGTAAATTATCCGGATCTGGAAGTATGTTGTCGAAGGAACCGATAGCCAACTTATCCGTAGAAATGGACTTGGCTGAAATCTTCTCGGCTGTGATTGCACCAGCCGCAATCTTGTCAGCGGTAATTGCGTTGGAGGCTATTTTGTCGGCTTCAATTGCGTTGGCGGCAATCTTGGAAGCTGTAATAGCTCCATCAACGATCAGCTCACCGGCTGTCATTCTGATAGCTCGAACATTCCTGACTTTCACCGTCTTGATGTTGGTTCCGGAAATACCGATGAGATATTGACTTGCTGTTGCCGGGATACTTGGGATTTCCAAGTTGCCGGTGAAGCGTTTCTCGGTTGAGGTAATGGTTGAATCCGAGAAGCTAGCATCAAATCCGGTGAGGTATGAGCCGGAACTGTTGTATAACCAGATCCTTCCTGAGTAGGTAGCATCTGCTGAATCTGCGACAGCATCAAATGAGATTCTTAGTTTGTCTCCAGCTTGGAAGGGGACTGGGCCATCCATGTTTTTGAACATCAAGTAGTTCTCGGAGGTCGGAGCTGTTCGGGTGTAGTTGCCGTCCGTGACAGTTGACCATTTGCTTGGAATACTTACATTCAGGTTCATCGATGGGTTGATAGTCGCGTAGTTTTGGAAGTCACCAACCGCAATCATTTCAGCGGTGATCTTCTTTGACAGCACAACGTCAGTCCAAAGCTTGTTGATCACAGCTTCTTGCATTGTTCCGGTGGTGACGAACAGGTTCTTCACGTCCACGGTTTGGAATGACGCTGAGCGAGCCGCAATCTCGTTGACGTTGAGACGGTCGGTGTTGATGACTCCGGCTGTAATGCGGTCTGCATTGAGCTGGATAATCGTCGCAACTGCGGCGGCAATCTCAGCGGTATTCAATCGAGCCGTGTTGATAGTTCCAGCGGTGATTCTCGAAGCATTGAGCTGAATTACGTTAGCGACTGCGGCGGCTACCTCTGTAGCATTCAATCTGCCAGTGGCGATAGTTCCCGAAGTAATGCGGTCTGCATTGAGCTGGATCACGGTTGCAATTCGGGCCGCTAGGTCTGTGACGTTGAGGCGTTCAGCGGCAAGAGTACCGGCTGTAATGCGGTCGGCATTCAACTCAATAACTGTTGCGGTCTGGGCCGCAATCTTGTTGATGACTGCGGTCTGGATGATTGCCGAACCTGCGGTCAGCTTTCCAACATCGAGGTTGGAAATAACATCCGTTGTAATCTGCGTTGCTTGCCATACGGTGCCAGTCCAGTACCATTCACCGATAATGTTCTTGGAAGCGTCCTGCCTACGCCAAAGGTCATTCACTGCGGTGCCGGTTCCCGAAGGAGCCGACGTTGAATAGAAGACCTTGGACTTACTTCCGGCCATGGTCAGTGCACCGTCTGCGGTGCTCTGTGCTGATCCTGCGGCGGTCAAAGCTTGTTGGGCTTTAGCGTCCGCATTTGCGGCGGCTGTAGCGGCATCGGTTGCGGCCTTGTCGGTAACAGTGACCCAAGCGGAACCGTTCCAACGCTTAGGTGTGTTGGCTCCGGAAGTGGTATCAATCCACAAGGTGGTTGCCTTACGCATGGCTGTAGCTGGGGCCGTGGACTGAATGAGTACGTCGGCCTTACCTCCGGCAATACCAGCGGCGGTTGCGGCATCGGTCTTAGCTGTATCGGCTGTTGACTGAGCTGTTGAAGCGTTGGTTATTGCTGTGGTGGCTTTGCTATCAACTGCGGAGATTTGACCGAAGGCATCCGTAAGATCTGATTCGGCTTCTGCAAGACGGTTCTTGGAAGTGACAATCTCGCCTTCGGCTGTGGCCAGTCGATTCTCTGCCGCTGTGACGGTGTCTTGTAGCGCGGGAAGAGCGACGTTTTTCAGATTCGCTAGGTCGGCTTCGGTGAGTTGGAGTCCTGCTAAAGCGTTAGCAACATCCGTTTGAGCCTGTGCAAGGTCAAGCTTTGCCTGATCCACGGAGGCCTGGAGTTGCACCAACTCAACATCGTTGAGGTTGATTAGGTTGGCTTCTGCATCTGCTAGTCTCTGCTCGTGTGCCGCTAAATCTAGGGCGGCTTGGTCTAGACGTGATCCAAGCTGTCCAGCCTCGGTGATGACTCCGTCATAGCGTGCATCGATATCCGCTAGAACTTCGACCATGTCGGGAGCTTCAACTAGAGGGATGACTTCACAGCTCGAAGCATCCGATGGAACCGATTTCGAACCTGAGGTGGTGACGGCAACAAGCCTGAAGAACCAAGTTCCGTACTCCAACCCTGCGGTTAGAGTTCCACCGGAAAGATTGGTGATGGTACCTAGAAGAGTGGCAGAGGTCGGCTCGAACTCTTCGCCCTCTGTTGAACCGTGGACTTCGAGGTGAGCCATATCCGGAGGTACATATTCTTCAACAAAGAGACCATCCCAAGAAGATTGAACGGTACCCAGCGTTGCGACAACTACGGGTGCCGAAGGCTTACTCGGTGGAAGGCCGGGAAGGATAATCTGCCCATCCTTTGGCTTTGAACCGACTACGTCAACAACGTTGCCCTCGGAATCGGTGACAACTAGATTGCCTTCTGGGACGGATGAATAAGGGAGTCTCGGCGCAATGTGGGAAGCCTTCTGAAGCTTCCTCAAATCGGAGAGTTCTTTAGCTAATCTCCGGGCTTCGGGTGAATTTGGGTTAGACAACTGTTACCTCCAATTCGGCGGTGTCTGTATCGGGTGAATAAGTGATTTTTTGAATGCGAACCCACGTGTCCAAATCGGCCCAGCCAGCGTCTCCGGTAATGCGGATTTCATCTCCGGGGCCAAAGGTGCCAAAGGGTGCTAGAGAATGATTGGTGACGGTGATTTGATCGATGGTTCGTTCGGCCTGTGCTTCCTTGAGGAAGCGCGTAGCCTCGGAATCGGCCTTAGCCGTAGAGGTGGCTTGGGGAGCGGGCTGAACTACGACTTTGCGTAGACCTCCGGTGGTGAAGTGCTTCTCCTTACGGATACGCTTATCGCCTTCACCAGCTCCGAGCACGAGAACTCCAGAGGAGTATTCGGTGAATTTGACGCTAGGAGTGGCTGTGACGTTGAGGCCGATTTCAAAGTAGATATTGTTGCGGCGGGTGCCTAGTGGATTACCCATTTCAAGGCGGTAGTGGATGTCATCCCCGCTCCATGAAGAGCGTTCTCGGTATTCAATGCCGGAAGCGTCCACCATGTCGTTTATGACCTTCTGGATATCGTCGGTAGTGTCCCACGACAGAATTAGCGGCTCGGCTTCCTCTTCGGAGAGGTCACGGATCTTGTCTTCAATACCCTTGATGACCGCCTTTTGGTCGGTGACCTTCTTGACTGCGGCATCGTAGGCTGACTTCTGGATTCGGTAGTTCGTTATGGCCGTGTTGATCGCGGCATTGTCGTAGGTGATTTCCATCCATGAGGTGCGGTAGAAGTAAATCTTTCCGTTGTCCGTATCGCGCCAGAGGTTATTCTTTGCGGCTTTCTTACCGGATGGTTGGGAGGATTGCTCCACGATTTCTCCGACGCTTAGCCTCTTGGCGGCAACATAGACGGCCTTCTTGGAAGCTATAACCTGAGTGTTGGCAACTTGAACGGCCTTCTCTTGCTGTTCAAGCTTTCGCTTCTCTGCGGTGAGCTTGGTCTTCGCGTTGGTGAGGTTGCGGCCTTCCGGCTTACCTACAGTGGTTCCCGTTTTGATGGTGTCTATTGAGACATCCGGGAGTGAATCCGGGAATGAAAGTAGGTAGTCCCAACAATCACGAATGACCATGGCCGGATCTGCTGAGATGTAGGTCTTCTTCTTGCCTAGATAAGGTTGCTCCGAAGGGTATACCGAGAAGCCTCCAGCCGAGATGCTGAGAGTTTCATTCTGAATTTCGATGGTGTCAATGATTCCCGATGCAACAATTTCTCCGTCTCGTTCTGCGTGAAGCATCGTTCCGAATTCGGAGATTGCTAACTGTCCGTTGGATTTCCTGAACGCGGCGTATTGAATCGGCAAAGTTCCGGAAATGTCTCCGGGTGCGTTGATGGAGTCGGTGATAGTGACGTTGGTTAGTGGAACGTCTAGGGCAATGAATTCTTTGTCGGGAACGCTTTGAAGGATGTATCTCCATTCACTCATTCGGCTTCCTTCTTTCTAAGGTTTAAATGGAAGAACCCCCGGCGTTGATACCGGGGGTTCTAAAACTGGTCTCACCTTTAGATAAGGCCGAAATGTTTAGCCTTCGAGAAGGTCATCATCACGGGTTTCTAGGAAACGGATCTGAACGCTCATGCCTGACATACCGTCCAATGAAACTGAATTGGCAACTCCACCGGCTCGGCGTGCTTTCGGCACGAAGAGTTGAGAAGTTCCGCGCATTGCGGAAGGGATGTAAACATCATCAACAACAATCCAGTTGGCACGGGAGACATTGGTAGCGGCGGGAGTGTCCCACTGGAATTTCTGTGTGGTGTATTGACGTTCGGAGGTTGCCTTGTAAGGCCCCCACTCAAGCCACGAAGAACCGTGTGCATTTCCAGCGGCGTAGCGCACACCTAACCACTCGCAACGAACCTGCATCCTGATAGCCCAATCCGGGATTTGTATTGTCTGTGTCGAGGCGTTGATGAAGTATTCTCCAACTTCCGATGTGGCGGTTAGGGTTTCCTCTTCCGATGTCACGGTAGGCATTGGGTACCAAACATCCTGAGTTCGAGGGTTAGCTAGGTTTCGTAGGTCAACAATCATCGAGTTGGTGATTGCCGAAGTCGATGCTGGAATCTTGACCAGCGCTAAGGCGATAGCTGGGTAGCTAAGCCCTAAATCCTTGGTTGAGTTGGTGGACACTGGAACACCTTGGATGACTTCTAGACGGACGTAGTTGTAGTTGTTCACGTCTGCCGGAGCAGAACCTTCAAACGCTGTGTCTTGGATGCGGAGTACAACTAGGTCATTGCGGCCACCAGCCGAAGATGTGGGGTTGACTGTGACATCGGTAGAAGTCACGTTCCTTGCAATATATGATTGCCCGGTTCCTCCGGTGTAGCGGCTTGGGATTGCGGCGGTACCGGCTGAAACCGTGACTTTGCCGGTTGGGGTAGAAAATGCTTTTACTTTGAGGTCTCCGGCGTTGGCGATGCCTGACTTACCGGAAGTTGCCATGAAAGCAACGCTTCGAGCGACTTCCGAAGAGTGGAGTACTCCCGGTTGCGATACGAAGAATGGGACTGGATCTAGTGCCAAAGTAGGCTCCTTATAATCTTGGTTAACGAAGAAAGGAGGGGCTCCGAAAAGCCCCTCCTGAATTGAGGTCTCACATATAGATAAGGCCGATACTCAGTACTGCATCGAACTCCAGGCATCTCTCCAACGGAGTTCTACCTTGGAAAGACCTGTTGAATCGGTGCCGGACAGGTACAACGTGGATTGGCCCACCGGAAGGTTCACCTTCGAGAGACGAACTTTTGTGCCTAGATTTCCGGCTACTGAGGAGCCGTTCTTACGCTTGACCGTTCCCATCAGGGGGTTGATGTCCACATAGTCACCCGTAGCTATCGAGCCTCGATAAGAGACCTCCCACCCAGCTTCCGAACGGAGAACCGGGTTGGAGATCGGGCCGTAGAAGCGTATGGACAGCGGAGTTGGGACGTTACCTCCGTTAGTGACAAAACCACCGCGCTCTTCTCCGGTGCCGGATGAGGTTAATGGGGAAGTCAGCGGTGCCGTAAGCCCACCTTGAACTGGTGGAACGTAGGTAATCGTGTTCAGATGTTCTGTGTCCGAGAAGTGCTCAACACGAGTTTGCACGAAATCCGCTGTGGCTCGGGCAACGCCCAACGTTGCGAGAACGTCAGGCGTTGACCCTGTAAATTGCCCACAACGGCCATAGATGCGGAACCAGTTAGTTCCGTCAAGGCTATAGCGGAGTGGGATAGCGACGTTGGAATTCAGGCGATTCTTCGAGTCCTTCCATACGTGTTCCAACTTGCCAATCTCGGAGAATGCCTCCTGCAGATTGGACTTGTTGGTGACGAAGTCGAAACCCCATGTTGAGCTTCCTAGGAAGTCTCGACCTACTAGCTGACCATCCCTGTTCGGTGCGTCAACATAGTTGGTGCGTAACTCCGTGGAGGGTGCTGGAAAGTTCTCAATGAGAATTGGATTGGTGTTTCCACCAGCTTCAATTGTGCTTAGTTTGATGTACATTACCTACCTCCTCGGCGGTTTACACGTAGACGATGGTTGATTGCTCCGGCAATATCTGCCGCTGTTGCGGCTGGCTTCGGAACGGAGATGTTATAGGTATCTCCGGTTGACCCGGTGAGACTTCTTGAAGCGTGAGCGGCAAGGGTCTGGAGGGCACTGTTTTGTTCTGCGGTGTAGATTGCCTCCGGCTTACGAGTCAGGTTGGAGATGGTCTGATATGACCCCGGCTGTAGCCATCCTCCGTTGTCGTAAAGGGTCGGCTTCTCAACGAGACCGCCGTTCGCGTACCAGTTGTTGCGCTTATGGAAAGCCCACGCCTTCTCCGGATCGCCGTAGCGCTGGGAGATGTACTTAAGACCGGCCTTTGCCTGTCCGGTTGGGTCGGAGGTCTTCGAGCCGTAGCTACCCCAAGTTCCGTTGAGGAACTGGAACAAACCGTAAGCGGTTGAGCTTGGGTTCTGCGCGTTCGGATTCCATGAGGATTCCTTATTGATCAGCTTGGAGAGCGAATCCCACTGACGGCCTGAACCCCACCCGTAACCGTTGGCCACGTTGCGGACAGCGGCCTGAACGCCGGAGTCCTTACCGTTGAAGAAGTCCTTGGCGTTGCCCCAGACATCCTGTGCAAAGTCACCAATTGCGGCGGCCTTTTCTTTGATCCAGTCAATCGGCCCGGTGACGATCTTGTTCAATGCGGTACTAGCAATCTGCCCAAGCATATTGTCAGCGCCGAACTTCTCCTTGAAGCCGTCCACCATCTGGTCTTTCAGGTCGAAGAGACCTTGGAGCGGGTTCCAACCTCCACCACCGGAACCGCCTGTAGGCATGGTTCCGGAGTTGATGTAATTGAATGGATCAATCGGTGTTCCATCTCGCCACAACTCAATGTGAGCGTGTGGGCCGGTAGAACGTCCTGTGTTACCGGATAGTGCAACTTGCTGGCCAGCCTTGACCTGCTGTCCTGCCTGAGCAATGAAGCGGGAAAGGTGACCGACATAGGTTGAGAGTCCGTTAGCGTGGTCAATGAGAATACCTAGACCGGAACGGCCTGTGACTGCATTCTCCTTGGCGACTCGAACCGTACCGTCCAGAGGTGAGAAGACAGGAGTTCCGATAGGAACAGCTACGTCTTGCCCTGCGTGTGGGTAGCGGCCACGAGATTCACCAAATCGGGAAGTGTAGCTTCCACCCTTGACCGGTCGGACATAGCCACCCTTGGCGAAGCCGGGGAATGCTCCAAATTGGTTGAGATGGTCGAGCCCACCTAGACCGATGGTTCTACGGAGCCTGGAGGTTGCTTCTTTTCGGAGAACGTACTCTCCGGCGTGAACAACACCGGCTTCTTGGTACTTGGTGCCGGGGCCGGTGTAGCCACCAACGGCAAATTCCTTGACCGGATCTACCTTAGGTAGTCGCCAATCGTCCGGGAGGCCTAGGCTGTCGGCAACCTTGTTGAAGGTGTTTCGAAGCCCACCGTAAACAGTTTCAATAACGAAGTTAATTGGCTTACGGGCAATGTTGGCAACCTTGTTCCAAGCATCCTTGATGAAATCGACGCCGGTCTTGAACGCATTAGGAATGGTTTCCGTGATTAGTTTCTTGACTGGGCTGAATACCTTTTCGGCTACCCAATCCCAAGTTGCCTTGAAAGCACCCTTGATGGATGACCAAGCATTCTTGATACCGTCAACGGCTCGTTTGAACATCGGAGCCACTGTGTCTCTCATGAAGGTACCTATGGCTTGGAAGACCGGCTTCAGATAGGTGTTCCAGAAATACTTGATGTTATTTACTACGTTTTGGAACCCGGTCTTGAGGGCATTGAACGTTGGTTTTAGGACGTTTTCCCAGATTGATTTGAAGAAGCTTCCAAGATTGCTGAAAACAGGTTTGAGCACATTGAGCCAAACCCATTTCAGAGTTGTCCCGATGAACTTGAAAGCTGTCATTAGTGCGTTGAAGGCTGGCTTCAATAGATTGTTGAAGACCCAAACGAAGAAGTCCCCGATTGCTCGGAAAGTCGGCTTGAGTATCTTTTGCCAGACGAAGGTGATTGCCGGGGCAAGCACGTTCTTCCAGATAGCAACCCACATTTTGATGTAGAGCATGATTGCCGTGACAACTACACCTATTACAAGCTTGATCGCGTTGAAGATGGTCAGGATTACGTTCTGGTAGAACCAAACGAACATCGGAGCTACGACTGTTTGGAAGAAGCTCACGACAGCGGCAACAGCGGTCTGGATGCCTCCCCATACCGTTGTGAAGAATCCACCAAGCATGGACAACATTCCGTTGAACCAATGGACTGTTGCGTTGAAGGCAACCTTGATCTTCTCCCACATATCGAGGAAGAAATTCCTGAATCCTTCGTTGGTGTTCCATAGGTAGATGAAACCGGCAACGAGACCGGCGATAGCGGCGATAATCAAGCCTATGACGTTGGCCTTCATCACGATATTTAGAGCCTTGAAGCCTCCGCTGAGTGCTCCAACGGCATTGTTGATTCCAAAGACCATCCCGGCCACACCACGGAACATGAGAAAGGCTCCAGCTGTGGAAGCCACGGTTATTGCTAGAGGTTTCAACCATGCTTGGTTGTCCTTAATCCAGTGACCCATGTTTTGAAGGGCTGGAATTACGGAAGTGCGGATTATCGAAACGATTCCGGTCATTGCGGGAATGAAGGCCGTTCCAGCGGAAATCTTCATGTTGGCAATCTCGGCGTTCAGCCTTTGCTGTTGACCTTGGAGAGTGTCCGATTCTTTGGCAAAGTTTCCTTGGGCATCTGCGGACTGCGCATAGAGTGCCGACTGAATAGCAAGAGCTTTAGCTTCGCCTTCGAGCTTTGGAAGCTTTCCGGCACTCGCCTTGTTGAAGGCTCGTTCTGCTGAGGCAAGTCCTAATTGTGCTCGTGCGGCTTCGTCGGAATCTTTTCCGTGTTTCTTGATTGCGTCGTTGTAGCGAGTCTGGGCCAACGTCATCTTGGTTGCGGCCTCTTCGATAAGTGCCGCGTCCTTGGTTGGTTTGAGGATGCCCTTAGACATTGCTTCAGCTTCAAGGGAAGCCTGAGACAGGCTAATGCCGTAGCGTTCAATCGGATCCATTTCACCCTTGAGAGCGGATGAAATCGCTTCAATGGCTTCCTTGGTGGTGCCGCCGAACATGGAACTTAGATCGGCACCGAGAGTAATAAGATTCGATGTCTTATCGGCCAGCTGATCCATCGGAGTTCCGGCGTTCTTCATCTGCGCACCGAGTACAGAACCCAGCTCGTTGTATGCGTTCTTGTCTAAACCAACATCGACAGCGGCTGAACCGGCTTTAGCGTGCATCTTTCCGGCTTGGTCTTTGAAGATTGAGTCAATGGCACCGACAGACTGTTGGTAGTCACCGGCTAGTTTGATCGCTTCCTTCATTTCACCGATGACGGCTCCGAAGGATACAGCTGCGATTGCCCCGGCGAAGGCACCCTTCATGAAGCCGCCTAGCTTACCTAGGCCGTCTCGGGTGTCTGCGGCTTGATCTTTGACCGACTTCAAGCCCTTCTTAGCGGTATCTGTAGAATTCGTGGATTCGGAGAGTTCCTTGTTGGCCTTATCTGCGGAAACCTTCAACTTGTCGGTGGCTGTTGCAAGGTCTTCGGTTGCGGTTTCTAAGGTGACGCTGGAACGGTGGGAATCTTCCTGAGCCTTTTTCAGAGCTAGTTGCTTCTGTCGAAGATTCTCTTCGGCGGTGAGTAGCTGGGAAGCTTTGGCCCTCCCGCTGTCTCGTTGCTCGGCTAGTTTCTGCTCGGCAATTTCAACTTGCTTAACGGCTTTGAGTTCAGCCTCGGAAGCTCTGGCATTATCGCCTTTGGCTTTACGAAGATTGTCTTGGGCCTTGGCTAGATTGTTTTCAAGAGCCTTGACTTCCGACTCAATGGACTTACGTTCATCGGCAAACCCGGAAGCTACGCCTTTGCCAAAATCGGCACCGGAAGCTCTACCTAATCCGGGGAATGTGTTCCCCAGTTGTTTCTTGATTTCAGAGTTGAACCCGGTCATCACCGGAACTACGTTCAACTGTGCGAAGCCCATATTTAGAGCTGACATTTACACTCCTAACAGTGTGCGAGTGTGGTTAAAAAGAAAGACCCAGCCCTTCCGCATGGAGAGGCTGGGCCTTGGGTTATTTGAAGAAAAGGTCTGAGAGTTCGTCTAGACGCTTTCTTTGTGCGTCCTTCTTGGCCTTTTCGAGGGCGAATACAGGTCTCGGAGTCGGCTTAGGGGTTTTAGATTTCCCGCCGTTGACGGCAACCAACGTTGACTGCAGAGCCTTGATACCGTCGTTAATCTCTGCGAGCTGGTAATTCTCTTGGCTGTATCCGATAGGTGACGGGCCGGTATCTTTTGATTGGGCTTCCGCGAAGTGCGGATCATTGACAATCTGTTCAGCCATTTCCGGATCGGTGAGGACTGCGCACATGTAGCGGCTGTGAGCCGGAAGGCCATAAATCAGCGCGAGAAGGTGAACCCACCGTTTCTTTCGGAACAGCTCAGCTAGATCGACTCCATACACCTCTTGAAGATCAGCCCTTAGTTCCGTGCTGAACCTTGCCAAGATGCGGAGCAAATCTTCTATGCTTTTGGGTCACCGAAGACGGCTCCGTAGTGCTCAGAAACTGCCTTCGCTAGTGCCATGAGTGCGCCCATTGTTAGATCGGATTCTTCGAGAGCGGCATAATCCTCTGCGGATAGCCACTCAGTGAATACCTCGGCAACAGATACTTCTTCGGTAGTCATGATGTTCATGAAGCGCTGGGCTTCCTGCCACTTCATTTCGAGAGGGTTTGGGAACTCAATCTCGGTTCCGTCTGCGTCGATGACAGCGGTAAACGGTTTGACCTTAGTTTCCTTGTCGAGGTGGTCAAGTAGGTTGAATGATGCTGGGGCTTTCTTAGCCATGTCGGGTTTCCTTACTAGTAAGAGTTACTTGTTGTCTTCGGCCTTGGATGCGGCCTTGGTCTTTGTGGGCTGAGGCTTAGGTGCTTCCGGCAATACGTCGGAATAACCACGTGCTCGGTAGGTGACGGCCTCAATTGCGGAGACGGTAGAGACGGTGTGTCCGTCTTTCGTCAAGGTGAACTTCTGCATTGATTTCCTCGGTCGGGTTGAAGGGTGCGGTGAGCGCAACACCCGACGAATTGCGCTCACCAAGTTTTAGCTATTGGTTGATGCTTAAGGAGTCACTGTAGGAACAACAGTGAATACAGTCATGCTGGTTCCAAGTGCGTTATCAACCTCGGCGTTGAAGGTCAGCTCGAAGTTCTGTGCATCTGCGGCGTTCCAGACTTCATCCGGAACATTCGAGAGCTTCACCTTCGGGAAGAACTTTGCCTGATACTTGTTGCCGTCCTTAGCGATTACTAGAAGGCGGTGGTACTTGTGCTGAGGAAGTTCCGGTACGGAGAACTTGGTTTCGCCGGTTGTTGCGTCGGTAGTAATAGCGGTTTCATCCACACCGTAAACAACGGACAGGAGTTCCTTCTTCAGCACTTCCAAAGCGGAGAAGGTGACCTCTCGGCTTGCTTCGGTAGTGTCCTTGCGAACAGCCGACACATAGCCAAGTGCGCGAACCTCTTCTTCGGAGCTATCGCCGGAAATGGAGGCACCATCCTCGGTAATCATGCCAACCGGCTTGTAAGTTGCCGGTAGTGCCTTGATCTGGCCGGAAGTGTCAACGATGGACTCAATAGCGGATGCGGAGTAGGGAGCTAGGGCAACGATAGCTTCGAGACCCTTAAAGATGTTGTCAGCGTTATTGACTGACTTGATTTCAGAGAAAGACATAAAGAAGTTCCTTTAGAGTCGGTACGTAACAAGGTACGTAGCGGAAAATTTATTGATGGTGTCCGATTCAATGGCTTCATGCCAGAACGGGATTTCGGCTTCGAGCTGGTCAACGAGACCAAAAGAAGTTTCGGCGTTGCCTGTAAGAAGCTTCGAAGCTTCACTTGCTAAATCCTGAGCAGGATCGTAACCCTCGGCATAGATATCAACTTGGATTCGGTCTATGGATTCCCAAGAACGCCCAGTCGGAACACCGGGAAGCTGTATGAGGTGGATATAAGGAGCTGGCTTGGTTTCGCTCACGTGGAAAGTCACCGGAGCAACTTGGGTGAGGAGTTCCTTCAAGACATCTAAAGTGTTCATGACTTACCGTCCATTCGTTTTCGGAGGTTCTTCATGAAGTTCTCTTCACGCTTCTTGTGGACATAGGCCGCATATGGAGTGGTGTTTTGAATTACCGCGCCGGATCGTTCCTTGCTCTGCCTACCTCCAGGAACCTTGGCCGGTTTGACCGTGAATCCCGAAGCGAACTTTCCGGTTCCTCTAGGTGCCGTAGCTTTGGCGACGGCCAAACCCATATTGGCTTTCTTGATGGAAGCCTTCTGGATTTCGGTCCCGTTGAGGAACTGCTCAATTGCTTTGGAGTCGATATGAAGTTGAACTTTGTTCTTGGCCATTAGGACTCCTTTCGAAGATTGACCTCGACACCCAACGGCCAATAGATAGGGTCTCCATCTACTGCAAAAATGCCGGGGATTGGTGAACCTTCCGGAGTGCGGATGCGAGCGTTCTTAGGGATAGTGATTCGTTGCTTGAAATAGAGAGTCGCCGTAGTGTCGGAATTCTCTGTGAGGTTGTCCAACTCAGATTTCGGGGTGGGTGCGAGAAGACATCCGGGGATTTCGCTTTCGATAACAGGGAGCGGGTTGCCTCGGTCATCTCGACCACCACCCGAAAGGAGAACCGCTGTGAAGCGGAATTTATCGAGTAGCACGGTGCCTCCTAAAACGGTTCGAGGTAGAAGGCTCTGCCTTTACGTGAGTTGGAAGGCGGGAAAAGGTTCTTGAGTTCCTGTATCTCGTGCTTCATGAAAAGTCCCTTGTCCGTCGACTTGTTGTCTATGGTGTGGGCCTCGGAGTAACTCCCGGTTGATACCGACTGTTGGACAACGGCACCGGAGCCGGTCTGGGCACTGCGAACAATGACTTTGCGAAGGATTGCCCTAGCTGACTTGAACTGGATATCTGTCAACTCACCGAGTAGTTCCGGAACGAGTGAAGCCGCTCTAGCCATGGCATCTTCGATCAGAATTGCCGCTTTCGCCTCGGTGAGTCCTGATTCATCCAGTGCGAGAATATCGTCAATGGTGATTTCGAGAATCATTAGGCCTCCTTCTTGGTGGAGGTCTTCCTTGTGCGTGTGGAAGGTTTCTTAGCCGTGGCCTTAGGAGCCGGCGATTCAATAGCCACCGGCTCCTGTACCGCGAAACCTGACTTGATGAAAGAATCAACAAGTGCATCTGAAACCCTCACTAGACCGCCATTAGGGGCTGTTAGGGTCTCCATCATTACGGAGTTACCGGGGTCTTTACGACTGCGAAGCCGTTAGGGTCGATAACGACACCACCAATCTTGGCGGTAACCTGTAGACCAACCATGCGACGTTGCCATAGGTTGTACTGTTCACCCTTGTAAGAGATGGTTGCCTGATCGGAAACGCTAACCTCAAGGTCTTCTGCGTACCCGGCGTGTAATAGGTTAAAGTCACCAACCACGAGATCAAGACCGGCCTTACCAATGTTGCGTGAAGCATGGGCTGGGTAACCTGCAATAGTTAGGGAACCAGCGGCTAGGTTTGGAAGACCAACCTGAACCTGATTCACAACCTCGGCTAGGTCGATAGCTAGCTTGGAATCGTAACCCATACCGGTCACGTCATAGTCGGCTCCGCCAACGGCCTTGATTGCGGCGCGAATAGCGGTGTTGTAGTCACCACCCACAACCTCAATCTGATTGGTGGTCTGGTTGATATTAGTCTGACCTAGAACGGCATTACCGCGAACGGTCTTACCTGCTAGGAAGATCGAGTCATATGCTCGTGCAACTGCGTTGCGTAGGTCTTCCTCGATGAGTTCGAATACGCCTGAAGGATTGCGGCGTGCAAAATCTCGGCTGACCGGAACGATCGTGGAGACCTCAATTGGCGAAATTTCCTTGTGGCTTAGTGAGATGTCTGAAGTACCGGATTCATCGGTTTCTCCAACGACATCTAGTTCAATTCCGCCGCCGTAGATAGGTAGTTTTTCAACACCTAGCTTGATTGGCTTGCGGGTGGCTAGCTTACCGATTACGGATTCCTCGAAACCCTTTAGAAGGATTGCGTTGGAAATCTCGGTTGGGACTAGAAAATCATTGTCCTTGAATGACTGGGACATTTATACTCCTGTAGATTATTACGACTGTTAGTTGCCGTTAGAAAGTGAAAAGTTTTCGCGCGAAGGCATCACGCGAGTTAGGTTCTGAATGACCTTCAAGGTCTGCATTGTTGACGCTGACCTTCGTGGTCTTGGGGGTGTTCTTTGCGGCCAGTCGTTCGGCCTGTGCTCGAAGTCCTTCTTCGTCGGATGCGGTCAGTAGGACTGAGGCATCTTCGGGGTCAAGAGAGAACTCGGCAATGATTGAGCTTCGGAGCGCGGATTCCTTGGAGCTGTTCAGCTCGGCCTGGAGTGCTGCTACTTGATCCAGAGCCTTCTCTAGCTCGGTCTTGTTAGCGTCCTCGATTGCCTTGATCTGGTCTGCGGCGTTCTTATTTGCCTTAGCTCGGTCTTCCCATGTGCGAGCGTGACCCTTCCATGTTTCAAGCTCCTTACGGAGGTCTTCAATGGTTGGTTCAACGGTCTGGGAGTCGTTATTTTCCTGTGCCTCTGAGGTTTCAGTCTGCTCAGCGGTTGGGTTTTCTGTGGACATGGCTTTTCGCCTTTCGTCTAGTAGTGAAATGCCCGTTCGGGCGTGACCCACCTCAAAAGGTGGAAGTTAAAAGAAGAAGCGGCCCCGCTGTAAAGAGGAAACGGAGAAACCAGCGGGGCCGCTATAAGCCTCGGGAGCATGGCTCAACCTGAGGCGGTCTAGAAAGATTGGGAGCGGACTTGAACCGGAATTCAAGTCCGCAAAAACGGTGTATTCAAACACCTTGAACCCGGATGAATGCCGGGAGACTATGAAGAAGAATTTTCCTCTCATCTATAAATAAGGCCGGAGAATTTTTTACCGTCTATAGACCTTCTTGATAGAGCCTGAAATACTCGTCTTGGTCATAGCCTTCAATTTCCACACCTTCGAATAGCGGTGTGACCTTACAGAAGCACTTGTTGTGGAAGCGGGTTCCAGCGCGTGCGTTCTGTTTGGTGGAGAATGTCTTTGAAGCGAGCATCACGCAAAAGCTACAGTTGTCTTTTCCGGGAGAAGGTACTCGAACGAACCCTGAGGATTTCGAACCTCTGGCAAACGTGTTCTCTGTAGTCGTGCGTCGAGACTGCTCAAGCACCATGCGAGAAGTAAGTCCTTCAAGGTTGCGGAAGGCTTCATCCGGGTTGGAATCGACACCTCGGAAGATAGGTTCAAGTAGCCTTCCGGCGTGTGCGTTGATTCTGTCGGCTTCCGGGGCTGTTCCCAGTACGGCTGTATATCGTCCGCTAACACCGGCTAGCGAACGGATTTCCTCGAATCTCTCAGCGGCCTGAACTGCCAATGGTTCACCGTAGGTCTGGATGAGCGTCGGGAGATATTCGGTGAGAACTGCCTTTACCGTTTTGCCGTCAGTCGGATCGGAAACCATAGCCCAAAGTGCACCAAGATCTCTAAGGGCTTCGGCAATCAGCATCGACTGAAATTGACGATCAACTGCGAGTTCGAGAACGGCCATGGCTAGGCCTCCTCAGCACGGATAGTGATCGGATCACCCGGAATGAACTTCACGCCGGTAAGACCTACGAGTTCAGCGGCTGAACTTGCCTCAACACCTGCACGACGTAGGAGACCTAGGGCATCGGCCTTAGTCTTGAGAACTGCGGCCTCATCCTGTGCGGTGGTGTCCTTTTCGGCGGCTGGGGTCGAACGCCCTTGAAGAACTTCGGCTAGCTTCGAAGGAGCCTGGGCCTTGGTTTGGTCGGACTTGATACGGATGATTTCGGCGGCAGAGAACCCAAGCTTTTCCAGCACTACATCGTAAGGAGTTTCAAGAACGCCGGAGCCGACAAGCTTTGTAACGGCATCGGCCTGAGCTGAAAGGCTAGGAGTTGAAGGGTCAACCCAAAGAGTTGTGATGGAGCGGATATCCTCCGGCACATTGAACCCGTTGTGAAGTTCTAGAGCGGTGACAATGGCATCCCGTAGACCATCATCAAAAGTTCGCTGTGCATCACGGCAAACAACTAGAAGCTCCTCGGTTGCGGCCTTGAGGGCTTCGGCTGAATTCGGATTAGCCTGAGAAGTGAAACCGAGAGATGAAGCTGGAAGGGATGACGCTCCGGCAAAGTTATTCGTTAGTTGTCGTAGTGTGGCAAGGTGTGGTTCCGGGGAAGCGGCGGCGAACTGTCCAACTTCGACATTCTCACCATCTTCTTCGCGTGAAGGCATACTCATAATTCGGCCCATCATGAGTGACCATTCATTCACCATTTCGCCGTTTTCATCCATAAACATTTCAGGCTCTGCTCCAAGAATGTAACGAGATGGAGAAGACAATAGCTCTGAACTCACTTCGAGTCTCAACATGGTTCGAAGTGCCTGTTGGGTCAGGCTGAGCATTGATTTGGTGATACGTGAGCGTCCGAACGGCTGGGAGAGTGAAGGGTTATAGCGAACCGGGAAGACCGGAGTCTTTCCAAGTGGGTTCTCGGTGGCTTCAACTACCCAGTTCCTATCGGTGTATGAGAGGTTGAATAGTTCGGTTGGGGTTGCGTAGAACAGACGGGTTGGAGAACCTTTGTCTTCGTCAAGAATGACTAGAGCGCTGGAAAGCTTGCGAGAGTTAGCGCTCCAACGTCCTGTTGCGTGGGTTGCCGGGATAGGTCGGAGGATGGTCTTCGGCTCACCAAAAGCTTCGTTTCCTTGATGAACCATGATGAAAGAACATCCATGAAGTAGACCGCTGGTGAACATCGAGGAAGATTCAACGAGGAAGTTGTTCTCGTTGAGAATTTCATCTAGACCTAGTTCGTTGAGGTCGGTTTCCGGTGCCACAAAACCCTGCAGTATCAATCGGCTGGAAACCGAGTCCACAGCCTTTGCGCACCAATCTAGACTGATGTCCAGATTGCGCATGGAAGGTGGAATAGCAACACCCAAATCCTTGATTTGGTTCTCACCGTCGTAATAAGACTGTTTCTCTGCGCTAGTGGGTCGATGCGCGGTGATTCGATCATTCAGAGCCTTGATTTCGTTGTAGTGCTTTTCCGGGAGCACGCCTTGTAAAGCTGAAAGAGACATTTATATTCCTAAAGTAATGTTTATTGGTTGATGTTTAACGGAGTCGGATTGCTCGGCCTTTGCTCTCGGTGCCGTTATGTGAAGAAGCTTTGGTCTTTCGAACCTTCTTGCTTTGAACCGCCCAGTAAGCGTTAGTTACTGCTATGAGAGGCGCAATATCGCCGCCTCCGGTTGCTCTGGCCCATGCCCAAGCACCTGCAAGATTTCGTTTGCGAGCGAAACCAATAGCATCGTTGAGGGGAGGCTGTGAGATATGACGAAGAGTGCCGTCTTGGACAGCGTCAAAGAAGACACCGCAAGCGGCGGTTGCTTCCTTGGTATTGGTCTTCTTGATGCGAAGCCCCTTGATTCGAAGTAGCTGGTCTTCGAACGAGGAGGCGTGACTAGCGTCATCAAAAACTACGGTGCGGATTTTGTGCCTACTTGCAAGTTCCTTAATGCGTGGAACTAACCAAGCCGTTCCTTCGGCGCGGTGGTCTGTAATCTCGACATGGATTAACCCGTCAGCACGCTTTCCGGCAATGGCGATCGTTGCGGAGGTTCGCTTAGGTGAGATGTCGAAGGAAAGTACGAGTTCTTCAACAGGTTCGGAGAGTTCGTCTGTGAGATTCGCCCAGACCTGTTCATCAATTACGGGTTCTCCACCATGCCCAAACCAAACACCTAAGCGTTCGATCTGGAAGCGGCGTTCATCTTTATAGGAAGCTAGCTCGGTCTCGATGGTGGATTGTTGAATTCGGTAACCCATGGCTGGGTTAGTTCGTGCCCAAACTCGCGGGTCAGTCGGATCGTCTTCCAGATCAGCGGCCCATTCTGCATAAGCAATGATTTTCGAGTTTTTCTTGTGGGCCGTCTCTCGGACTTTGGCGAATACTTCCGAATTGCTAGTCCCCGTTTCAGGGGTACCGAGTAGATATGACTGAGGGTTTGGGCGAGATGAGATTGTTGGTAGAAGTGCCGCGTTTGCGTCATCGGAGAATTCTTGGGCCTCGTCGGCAATAATGGTGTCTACGGTTTTGCCTCGACCAGCCTTGTCATTTCTAGCTTGAAAATACGCTTTAGCACCTGACTTCATTTCGATTGCAAGCTGTCCGTGAGCTTTTCGAATCACTTTGAGTTTGTCTTGCAATTCCGGGAAGTCTGGGTTCTCGAAATAGCTACAGATTCGCGCAAAGGTGTTGCGGTTGGTGTCCGTTAGCTGACTCGTGATGATGATGGATTCATTGAGGAAAATTAGTTTGTAGAGTACGAGAACTTCGATGATTGCCGATTTGCCATTTTGTCGGGGAGCGCTGAGAGCGCACGTTTGATGAGCAAATTTCCCGTCTTTATCTCTTGCTAGGAACTGTCGAATGACTCGCTTCTGCCAATCATCTAGTTGGGTGTGACCGCCGTATTTGGCCATGAATCTTTCGAGCCTGACGGAGTCGCTAAAATCTTTGGCTCTGGTGGAGTAGAACTCGAAGGTAGGTGTCTGATTTCCGTAAAGCATTAAGGAGCTACCTCCTCTAGAAGCTTGTCCAGTTCTGTATCTGCAAACTTGGCCGGGTCAGGGATTGCTTGGATGTCGGCTAGTACGGACTGCAGTTGCTTCGCACATTGAGCGCGAACAGCGGCGGGGGTTTCCGGGTTGTCGATGTCTTGGGCCAGACGGTCACGGAGCGCCACGAGAGACACCCGGTAATCGTTGGTTGATACCGCGTCGGAGACGGTCTTTTTTGTAGTCATGTCGCCTCCTCTGGGCGTTAGAAATTGGTGAACGAAAACTCAAATTTTCGTGTGGGGATTTTTTGTACAATCGCCCGGGCAGTAGTTGTGCAATAGGGGAGGGGTGACCCCCCGTGGGTGTTCAAAATGACCGGGAATGGAGCAACAATTGAACGAATTGTCACCATTTGCGGGAATAGGGTGTCACGCGGACAGCGTCGGCCTTCTTCTTGCCTCGTGAAAGGTTGCACTGAAGGTGGGCAAGTCTCAGGTTGTCGATGGAGTGATCTTGAGATTCAACATAGGGAACCACATGATCCACGCTCTTAGACATCGGATCTGGATGCTTCAACTTCTTATCGACGGCTTCACCGCACAGCCAGCACTTGTCGTTTAGCCGGATAACCTGAGTGGCGTTCTTTCGATACTGTGTGATGTTGTCTCGATTGCTCTTGGTCTTGGGTGTTGGGCTAACGGCTTCGGGCATTAGGACTCCTTTATGTGTTTATTGGTTGATACTTGTACAGCTTCTCGATGCTCTTTAGGTTGCGTTCCGTTCCTCCAACGAGTGAGATGGTTTGCTCTTTAGACCAGACAACTACCCAGCCTTCGGGCGCGTTGTACTCGGATACATATACGGAAGCTCCGGCTTTGGCCCACGCTTGGGCTATTGTCCAGAACTTCTCGTGGTCAAAGTGGCCTGTGGTGTATCCGGTGGTTCCCATGTATGGAGGGTCGCAATAAATGAGTGAACCCGGTATAGGCTCTAGGTCTTCATAACTCATGTGGGTATAGGTGGTTCTCTCAATCCCGGCCATAGAGCGGCCACGTAATACGGAGCGTCTACCGGTACTTGGGTAGTGAGTCTTCTTTGAGCGTGCTACTCCTGCAAACCATTTCCCACCGAAACTACAAGCGAACCCGGCAAAGGCTCTGAGCGGTGACGGCTCGGCAACCTTGAGGTAGTAGTACTCTTCCTCTGTGAGTTCGGATGGTGGTTCCCAGCCATGGTTGACCACGGCATCCCACATCATCACAAGGTCTTGGTGGTTATCCGAATAGTGACAGTGGTTGAAGTGTTGGCCCATCTTTTCGGCTACGGAACCACCACCCAAAAAGGGTTCATAGTAATGTTCCCGTTCGTCGGTAAGGCTAAGCATTACCGCGCTAAGTTCTTTGGAAAGCTTTGCCTTCCCGCCCATGTATTGCGATTTACTCACTTCTTTCTTAAATGAAGAGAGACCGGTCAATGACCGGCCCCTCTGATCGGGTTGTTATTTGGTTGTGGCTAGGCAAGAACTAGATTGAATAGAATCTCTTCATCACAGAAGAAACAACCTTCTTTGAATAAGTCACGATTTACATGCCACCGGGTATGCAAGCTTCGACCGTCTTGAGGTGGAGTGCAAACCCTATTCTTATTGGCTTTCAATGAAGCGGATATCTTAGCTCTTGTCTCTGAAGGTCTTGGAACGCCTTTATTGTGTGGAGTTCTGCCGCGCATTTTTAGCGATATTGCAAGGCCTACTTCGGGAGGTCGTTTAATGCCAATCTTTGATTCTGAGATCTTCCTCTTTGCCTCATCTGTATGTTTCCACCCCGGCTTACCACCGGAGTTATTCCCAGAGCCTCCATCGTTTAGATTCAAATTCTTCTCTTCAATAAGGTCTCGATACTGCGCAATGTAGAAGATTTCAAGGTCATCTAAGAGATGAAGTTCTTCCTTGGTGACGGTTGCCAGAACGCAAACACGAATATTTTCCGGGCCATGTTTTTTGATCCACCTGCTAACGGCATAGTGCTTATTACGCTTCGCATAACCGAGGTGTTGCCGTACTCGTTCCTTGAGAAACTGCTTAGTCTGCCCGATATACCGATACTCGTAATCTCCGAGATGGAGACCGTAGACCACCCCGGCAAGTTCGCTGGTGTCTTCGGGTATGTACTGCAAATCTTGTGTAGTCATTATTGACCCTTCTTGTTCACCCTTGTTCGATGATTAAAGAAGGAAAGGTCAGGGAGGCCGTCGCCTCAACCTGACCGTGGTTACCTGAACAAGGTAAGTGGTAACCACCCTTCACATATAGATAAGGCCGATGTTTACTAGGCAACCCCTCGATCACAGAATCCACAACCGATCTTGACTACACCCTTATTGATGTGCCAGCGGCGGTGTGGGCCTATCTTGTTCATGGATAGGTCTACTCGCTCGGTCGAGTCAACCAACTTGTAGTCCTTAATTCCTCGATGAACGTTGCGGTAGTGATTCAGCATCTCGGCAAGTGCCGATTCGCTGTTGATTAATAGGTCAACGATCCTCACATGGCAGGTGTCGCACGCGTAGAGGATCGATTCAGCCGAAGTGTCTACTAAGAACTTCGGCTCATAATTTCCGTCTGATTTGAACAATGGTGGCCTTTCTAGCTCAACCTTGTTCGGTAGTTAAAAGGAAAGGCCGGGGGAGCCAATGCTCAACCCCAGCCACGTCTACCTGAACAAGGTAAGTAGTAAACGCCTTTATTACATGCGATCCAGAAGATCCTTACGCTTCGCTTCGAACTCTGCGTCGGTGATTAGTCCGCTCTTCCGCATACCCTCCAGTTCTTCAAGCTTCTTGGTTGTGCTTGTTGTAACGGGTGCCGGGGCCGGAGTCGAGATGACAACGGTCTTGCTCTGCGAACTGCGGATGATGACCGCGCTGATTATGAGGAGTACACCTAGAACAACGAATATCCATGGCCCAACCGAAGCGCTCGTACCTGCAGTGAAGTTCGGCCCGTCTGCCCGGTTGTCGGAGAAAGAGCCGCTGGCGATTCCTAGGACACCGAAGAGGATTCCTGCAACCAAGAGGCTGATCCATAGGCAACCGCCTTTAGCTTGCTTGGTTTCGGGAGCTTTTCTTGTTGGTTTGATGCCAGCTCGACGGTCTGCGAGTTCTTGGCTGTACATGTTCGGCTTATCCGGGGTGGACATGATGCCGCCTCTCTTTGCGAGTGATTCCCATTGGTCGGGAGTGGGTGTGAATCTATGTAGAAGAAAACCGCTCGGTTATGAATTGTCTGGATCGTTAGCCGACTCATTGAACATTTGAACGAAGGTTCGTAGGTCGCCTTCATCCTTGGCCGGGAACTCGCTTGTGATGATTGGCTTATCTTCACTGTCTCGGATCACTAGGTAGAGCTTGGTTCCACCTTTACGTTTGGCAGACCCCAATAAGCCACCTGCAACGGCTCCTACCGGGCCTAGGAGCACGGCACCACCCAAGGCACCCAGACCCACGGATCCTTTGGACACGTGCGAGTTCTGCGCAACACCTTCTTCTAGATAGGCAGACAAGCCTTTGGTGTCGAACTTCTGATGCTTCAAGCGACCTTTTTCAATATAGGTAAGTTTGTAGTCCTTCAAAACCAACTCACCGCCGCCCAAAACTGCTACATATTTCGGTGTACGGAACCATTCCTTAATTGCATTCTTCATAACTTCTCTTTCTCTCAATCCTTGATTAATCAGCTCAGCGTAACTCAAGCTCCCGACTTTTTAGAAGCGTCTCTATGTCTTAAGACTCCAGGCCGTCTTATTTCGGCTTGTTTAACCCAGTAGCTCGGCGTTCTACTCGTGCTCGGTGGTTGATCTCTGCGGCACTACATCGGCAAGGCGGGTTTTCGCTTTTATTCCTACGCTCACTAGTGAAGATATCTTCGACAGTCCAGCAGAGGATAACAAATGCCATGAATGCGATAGAGAGTATTAGTTCCATTAGTAATTCTTCCTTTCAAGAAGCTGTGCGGCGTTCTACGCGCCTAAAAGTTATTGTTTTGGTGTCTTTACGACTGTTGTTCGGCTAGGATGCTTTTGAAATCTTCAAAGGCTTCGCGTTCCATTAGGAATCCGTGTTCGATTTCCTTGGCCTTATACCCAAGATCACTGAGCTTCTGCATGTACTCCGTAACCATGGCCTTTTGCTGATGGGGGTCAGGAAGACCTACATAAACAGGGATGAAATCCTCATAAATCCCTTCGGTGACTTTGTTTTCCATTATTTTTGTTCTTCCAAGTAGTGTTAGTTAGCTTCGTTTGCGTCTAGGTAGTTCTTCGCGGCCTGTCGTAGGTCATCCACGATTGCGGAAACCCCTGTATCAATACGGGTAACTGCCGACACCTTGTCTTCCGGAACGATGAAGTGAATCAGGGCTAGACCGGATTTGAATAGCTGAGCTGAATCAACGCGCTCGGCCTTGATTCCTAGGTTTGTAAACATGTCTGCGTTGTCGGTGAGAATGCTGTCAACGAGGTTGTCATTTACTGGGATGATTGCGGATAGGTTCTTCATTATGCTCATCTTTCTAAGTGTTTATTGGTTGATGCTTGAAAGTCTATTCAAAGTGACTTGACAAACTCGATTTAATACTATCTATTATATCATGATTTTGAAGGGGGTTGCATTTTACTCATTCTTCCGGGCTTTGCAACCGCAACCCGCTAGAAGCCCATTTAACGGCCGCAAATCTCTTCTGCAAGTATTTGTCTCACCGAATGCCTCGAGGCCGTCAGAGTTAATGCTGAGCGGCCCTCCTTGCCACTTTCCCTAGTTGTGAATAACCCTGTGCATTAAGGGAAGTTTTTCCACCAAAATTGCGGCCTGATACGCCTGAATGGACTAGTCAGCATCCTATGGGTGGGTGATTTTGAAGTTCGGAGTTAAACGCGCCCGAGTCGTGAGAATGGGTGAAAGGATATAACTGTCAACCAAACACAATAAGATTGACACAGGCCGACTGAAAGGGAAATGGAATTGTCTCAACGTAGGAATCTTGCGGTTGTAGCGGGGAATGGTCTAAGTGTTGCATTCTCGTCGGAATTGGTTCTTGGAAAGATTACCGAGCGACTCTTGGAGGAGCTGACCAAGATTGCTCCGAATGGCAATGATGTTCTTCGAGCACTTGCAAAAGTTGCGACCCGAATCGAAGATGATGGGGCACTTGATGTTGATGACTTCGAACAACTCGTAGGGGCTTTTGAGAGTCAGGCGGCCTTGCTCGAAGATCTTTCAGACTTGGCTGGTCTTGCTTCCAATGGCGGCACCGGACTTCAACAATCGTTGGAAGAAGTGCGCCAGTTCACGCGACAACTTCTCAGGATGGGTACTGGGATAGTTCTAAAGATTATCCTCGATTCTTCACCTACAAACTGGGACTCCACGAAGCACATACACTCGTTCTTTCACGCCTTCTACCAACAATTCTCAGGCACAATCACTTTCTCTAATCTCAATTATGACTACTTGGTCTTAGCGACCTTGAGAATGTTGGACTTTTCATTCTGTGACATGGCAGATCCCCGGAAGCCAGCTCAGATTACCTTCACGGATGATGATGAAATCGGAGAGCAGGTAGTTGTTGAGCGGACTACGGGATATGAACTAAGAGAAGACCTCAGTTTCCCGGCTGATAGGCGAATCCGGTTGATCCATCCACACGGTTCATTTGCGTACTGGCAAAATACGTATACAGGTGCCGTAGTGAAATTCCCTATTGAGTCACTGAGGCGACACAATATCCTTTCTGACATGGACGACGGATCAAAGCACATGATGCCGGTCGTTGTCCTTGCCAATACCCGCGAGAAGCCTAGGCGTGTATTGGAACAGCCATTCAAATTAGCCTATGAGGCAATGGCACAGGGTCTTTCGGAGTCCAAGCATTGGCTCATCGTCGGCTACAGCTTCCGGGATGATTCTGTGAACGCCGAACTTCTAAAAGCGTTCCTACGACATGACCCCAAGCCCAAGATCCTCATAAGTACTTTCGGAAACGACTTGAAACGCTCCAAAGTTGAAGATGCCATTGGCTGGGGAGCTGAAGATGGGACTTCATTCTCTACTATTATCTTCGACCGAGACGGGGTTGAAGGTATCGAAGAACGGGATCCTTGGTCGGTGTTCATTTCATAGTTGCCCGTTCTCAAACACACGCAGGAGACCACCTATTTCGAGGTGGTCTCCTTCGCATTATCCGTTGTAGAACAGTTCGGCCAATGCTGATCTTCGGTATTCAATGGCACGGTCATATGAACGTTTCAGTTCTTTTCGTTCTTCGAATGTGGCTAGGTCTTCCGGGGTAGCTTCCCAAGGCAGCGGTGGAAGGGGAATGATCTTAGTTCGCTCCGCCTCTAGTTCACGGACTCCACGATCCGTGAAGTGTTGGAAGACTTCCTCGTTCCACTCACCGGTTGAGTAAGTCCCGTGCCATACCAACGCATAGACCGGCTCGATTTCGATTCCGTTGACTGTTCTTGTTTCTAGCTTTTTCATGTTCGCTCCTTGGCGATAGTTTTTGAATTGGAGCGTCGTTGTGTCGTTTCGTCATTAATTCCTTCTTTACTTGTCGGTAGTTATTAGTACCGGGCATCCAATACCTGTGCTCGTGCTTCGCAATAGCGAATACGCCTCTTAAGCTCGTCTTGCTCCTGCCAACTCTCGATCCATGAATTCTTACGGGCTTCCCTCAATAACGCTTTGGCATCGTTGATCTCATTGATTGCATCCGAGTAGAGCTTCCGGCGGTCGGAAACCAATAGCCGACTGAATCGCACCTCGTAAGCGTTGGGCTGATAGACGCTGTTTGCGGAGGCTTCCGTAAACCAGCCCCACCGTTCAAGCTCGGTGAAGCTTTCCTGCATCATCTTCAGGTACGCGTCAACCTGCTCTTCCTCATTGCCGGTGTATGGAACCGGGAGACCGTAAGGGTTGACGGCGTAATACTTCTGGCCGTCCATCACGTAGATTTCCGCATGGTCGTAGACAGACCCTTGAAGGAACTTCCTCACACCGTCTGCGTACTGGCTTCTTGGCTGATGGTCTCCATTGGCGATCCAGTCCATGGCCTTGGTCAGGCTGATCTGCTTCCATGCCCAATCCTCGTGGTTGTAGGGTGGTCGATTGTTCATTTTGAACCTTTCTGGCTTACGCCTGTTTCTCTTTGGCATCCATCGAATACAGTTGCCGGGGTTTCATAGTTGCACAGCTTGCCTGCACACCGTTGGGTCTGTTCCATATAGCTGTAGAAAAAATTTTTTGGAAATTTTTTGTTTCCTATAGTAGGAACAGTTAATAAGAGTGTGATGTGTGCAAATAATAATAATAAGTAAGTAGTAATAAGAAGATAGAAGGTAGAAAAAGCCCGGAATCTCGGGGTTTTTGAGACCTTCAAAAATTTTTGAACGTCTTGCATACCTCCTCCCACACCCTCCGAATCGGTCTTCAAAGTGTGTGGGAGGTCTGCATCAAACTAGAAATTCTCGACGTTCACCGATGCCGCCTGTAGTTGGAGGTTCGGATTTGATACGCGAATCCAATAAGTGACCTGCTGAATTCCGCGTAGGGTGATGCGATCTTCCTTGCGGAGGGTCACACCCAAGCGAGTCCACTCACCTTGACGACGGGTCAACAGACCGCCCAGCTTCTGCGGATTGATTGGTTCGCGTTCGGCGTTTCCAAGCTGTAGGCGGGTGCCAATGCTCAGGCCGTTGTAGGCGTTCAGAAGCTCGGTGGCTCCAATCACGCCTTCATAAACCCCATCTTCGGAGACGTATGTTCCAAAGCGGCGAACTAGCGCGGTAGCTGTCAACAGTAGGGGATCATCGAGCAAGTCTTCGGCGGCTTCGTTCAATGCGGAAATGTAGCGGGAGATTCCGTTGGTTGACCAGAGCTGATCCAAGGCCCAAAGTACTCGTGCATAATCCTGCATACGCATTCCGTTAGGCCCGTCAGACGGCCACGTAGGAGCCTGTGGGAGTAGCGGAAGAACGTTGGCAACAAGGGTTAATAGAGCGCCGTAAATCGCCGGGTGTGCCTTGACGATGTCGTTTTTTAGACTGGCTCCAGTCATCTGTTTCAGGACACCTGCGTTGAGGTTGACCGTAACCATACGGCTCTTCAAGTCGCCTCGAAGTTGGCCGGTCTCGATGCCGTTGAGGATAAGGCTGGAATCGACCTTCAAATTCACTACGTCCGAATCTGTGCGAAGCTTTCGCTTCTCGTGTGTCGTGCCGTAGACCACCTGACACAACAGGTCGGACATGTCTTCGGAAACCTTAGACACGTTGTCATACATGGTCACTCGTGCCTTGGACATGGCAACCATGATGTCATCTTCGTTGTCTTTGTAGCGGCGGGTTTCACCCAGTTCAAGACCACCTTCGACAGCGAACTTGACGGCCTTGGTAGCTGTCGATTTTCCAGAACCCTGCGTTGCAAGCAACATCAAGATCGGGCTGTCATTAGTCGGGAAGAGGTGATTAACCATCCAAGCCACCACCAACGGCCAATCCTCGTTCTGTGCGTTGATGTAGGGGAGGAGGTGAGCTTCTAGTGTCTGTCGTGCATCCTGCAGACTAACCGGTTGAGGTGTTCCGATTGGTAGCGTTGCTTCATCACGTAGGAAGGCGTGCCCAACGCTGTAGGGTAGCGACGTTTCAATCTGCCAAGATCCTTCTTCGATCACTGCAACGTTGCCGTTTTCCGTTCCTAGGTCAATCCATATCTTTCCGGACAGGTCTTGGAAGGTGCGGTTCGAGATGGTGAAGACATGCGGCGAGGCTGAGGCACGTCCGGCCAAAGTCTCCACCACGTCACGAGTTGCGCTGGATGGTACAACCTTTTTGGTTCGCTCGTTGTAGGTGCGAGTCATCCAGTGCTTGAGTTCGGTCGAACCGATTTCGTATGCACGGAAGGTCAACTTAGCTTTTTCGTTGGGGAGGAGGAATAGCGTTGCGTTATCACGGGTACGTGCCAAGGTGAAGCTGTCCAGAACCATATTAAAGAGCATCGTGGAAGCGTCTTCATCATCACCGCTCTCCATGGCCTCAGGCTGTTCCACAGGGGCCGAAACCAACAGGTGACCCATTCCTAGAATGTTAGGCATCAGGTCGGTTCCGAAGTGTTCGATGGTGGACTTGACCGAAACTCCAGGCTCCGTCTGCGGTGCGTGGAAAGCCGCGTTGATATTTGGTGCGAAGTCTTTGAGTGCGGCGCACAGCTTCTGGACTTTGTCGTTTGCGTGAACGTAGCGAGCCACGAGAAGAACGATGGTCTTACTCTGTAGGCCGGAGCCAAGCTCATTGAGGTCTTTTTCTGCCAGACCCTTAGCCGGTGTCCATCCGGTGAGTGGTGAGCCTTCGATGCTGTAGACGTGGGCGCTGAATCCCAAGGCTGAAAGTGCTTGTGCGTCTTCCTTGGTTTCAACAAGGAAGTGGGTGTCTGGTTCGGTGGATCCATTGAAGTGGTCGGTTAGGGTGGTCTTTGCCATAGTGTTTCTCCGATTTTGGTTTTCGGCGTGCCCCGGTTGGGCAAGCTGTGGGTTGTTATCGTCATTTCGTCATTCACTGTGAAATCCCCTTCTGGGGTCGTCGCTACAGGTCGACTGGATTATTTCTCGTTGGCTCTCTTGATGAGCTTCTTCATGTCGCGGATGCGTGCGATTCTCAGGGCCATATCTAGGAGTAGTACTCCGGATAGCAGGATTAGGGCTGTCATCATTTAGGCGGCTTCTTTCTGTAGTCGTGCTTCCTCAGCCAAAAGGTCTTCGAGGAGCTGTTCTTGTTCGGTGAGATTGTTTCTCAACTTCGCTACTCGGTTTCTAGCGTGTGCGAGTTTGAGACGGGTCTTCACTAGGTCGGTGCGTTCCCACTGTCCACGGTAATCATGTGTTCTAGTTGGTTTCATTTATCCAAATCCTTAGAATTGAGCACTCTAGGAGTGCATGAGTTTTTAACAGGTGAAAAATTTTTTTGGCCGAAGCCAGAGCGGTAAAACTAAATATCAACTTTGGTACGCATGTTGGTTGCTTCTCCAATGAAGGCCGTCTGGATTAAACAAGGACAGCGACCTAGACGGCCTTCAAAGGTAAGGAGAAAGAATCAACCAAGAACCACCAAGGCTGAGGAGAAAAGCGCAATCACCGGGAAATAAGAGACCGAGTTTGAGATTCGTATGCAAAGAAGGAACTCGGTCGAGCACATCGGGAATTGCTCATGTATCTATTGTACCACAGTTTTTGAGGGGTGTGCATTGTACTCCCATGAGCGTTGTATTGCAAGACCTAAGTTCAAAAAACTTTTGTGTTACCTGTCATTCAACAACGGCGTCCGGAGCATTATTCCCAGACGGCTTCCTGCTGTTTTTTCTGATACACCCATTATCCCATGGTTTTCAGTACCACATGTTTTGGAGGGTATGTTCAGCCGTGTGCGGAAGGCTCCAAAAACCCTGTAAATTCAAGGGATTTCAAGCCGTCCAGCTTCCGAAGCAATTCTAAGTCGGTTCCTACTGGACTTATTTTCCGGCTACTAGTGAGCTGATGTCATCGGGGATTTCAGTCCTGCGGATGACGTTCTCCATGCGCTCGGCCTGAATCTGTGCCATGGCTTGTTGGATTTCGCGGAATCGAGTAGCGGTGCTCTTGGTGACGAACTCCAGGATCTCCGGAGTTTCCGTAGCGGCGTTGTCGTAGATGTTGAGCATTGCTTCGAGTTCGGCACCCAGAAGCTCGAGGTCTCGAATCAATTCCGGGTTGGTGCGTGGCGTGGTCTGCAAGTAAATCCTCTCGGTTGGTGATGCCCAAGCTGGGCGTGTGGCTCAAGAATATCCACAGAGATTTAAGCCAGTCAAACCCACTTGAGAGTAACTTTCATTATATCTAAATTTTTCGAGAAATGCCTAGTCAGAATTAGTTGGGGGTGCATGTATATAGCCCCCTCCCATATCGTTTGATATGAGTTATCCACACACGCATGAAACAAGGACAGACCCCCGAAGAGGTCTGTCCTTACTATTTGCCGATCTTTTCGAGCGGTATATTGCCGATGTGCTCGGCGGGGAAGTGCATGTTTGGATTTGGGCCTTTACCTAAGTACCAGACAAAGGGTTCACCGATAACCGGATGAATGGTGAAGGTCTCACGATTCACAACAATCTTCCGTACAATCTTCTTCAACATGCTCTGTGCTTTGAGGATGTCGGCACCCTGTAGAACATCCTCGATATCCCACCACGGTTTACCTTGAACTTGAATTTGGCTCCGGAGAGCGTCTAGCTCCTCATTAGCGGTGGTTATCTGCTCGTTGATGGTCTTCAACGTGTCGGTGAGCTGATCGGGAGACAGACCGGCTTTTGCGCCCAGCAGTAGCGTCTGGGTGATTTGTTCTTGAAGCGTCTTGACCTCGGACTCTTTGTCATCAATGGAATCTTGAAGTGAAGCCTCCTGAGGAACGGCCTTCTCGATGTCCTGCCAGTGTCGGGGGAGCCACCAATCAACCGCGTTCTCGGCTTCTTCGACAGTAATAGAAGTCATTGAGCAAGCTTCAACGCCCATATTGGCTCTGGAGGAGCACCGGAAACGTTTCTTTCTGTTGTAGTTGACGCTGGCTGTCTTACCGTCCGTGAATGAGAAGATCCTTCCACAATCATCACACTCGATTAGACCAATCAACCGGCTACGCGGTACTTTGCCTCGAATCAACGCCTTATTGCTTTTGGTGGATTCTTTGAACTTCCGATACATCGCCTCGGTGATGATTGGCTCATGAGCGCCCTCGAACTCTTGGCCCTTCCAACTAATCTTTCCGCGTAGGAACGGATTTTGGAGCTTGGTTGATAGAGGAGAACCTTGGAAGAAATCGCCCCGGTCAGTTCTGTGCCCTTGTTCGTTGAGCCAGAGGGCTGTGTTCCTTAGTGAGTGTCCGTCGATCACTCGTTGCATGGCTGATCGGATGACATCGGCTGTTTCCGGGATGACCTTATATCCGGTGTGCTTTAACATTCCATTCTTTGTGCGGATGGTTGTCTTCTCGTAACCCCAATAATCACGTCCACCCGGTGGTAGGCCTTGGGCGAGTCGATACTCTAGGGACTCTTTCCATTGCTCACCTTTGATGGAGCTTTCCATTTCGGCAACTCCCAGCATCATCGTGAGAGAGAACTTGCCCATGGCTGAGCGGTCAATTTGTTCCGTGGCGCATTCGACACTTCCACCGGCTTCCTCCTCAATGGTTTTAAGAGTGATTAGGCCGTCCAGTGTATTGCGAGCAAATCGGCTCCAGCGCCAAATGAGAAGGACTTCGGCCTTACCGGATTTAATGGTTTCGACAGCGGCCTGAAACTCTTTGCGCTTAGCAATTGTCTTGCCGGAGACACCTTTCTCATTCAGTATCTCGATAACGTCATAACCCTTTTGGGCCGCATAAGTCCTGCAGGCTTGTTCCTGCAGTTCGTGAGTGATTGACTCGTCCCTGTGCTTACTTTGCCTTGTGTAGATAATCGCTTTGGTTCCCATGCCATATATCTTACTGAAACGAAGTCATGGGACTTTGTCTTGACTCCATAGTTGGACATGGAAGTGGCCAACTTGATTGTCTGGCTGCTCCTCATAGGGAACGGCTTGAGATCGCCGCGAGCAAAACTTCTCGAGACCCTCCTGGATTCATTTCCAGGAGGGTCTCTTTGCACTAGTTGGGCTCGCAGCCAGGGGATCACAGTTCATTACTTGAATGTCATCGCTTCTATAACCTTTCTGCAACGATTCGAATATTGATGCGTAAACTGTCGGAACCTTGTGATTAGCTGGGAACCTAGGATTAGCTTTCTATGGGGGAAAATTGAACGAGGTAGGATCCGATTTTGGGCGTGCTGCTATGGGAGGATTTCAGGGATTCTGCCCGGAATGCGGAGCGGTGAGTCCCATTTTTGACAGTGAATCACAGGCAGAAGACTTCGAATACTCGCATCGTGCAAAGCATGAGAACGATTAGCCTGGTTTGACTGCCCGGCGATAGCGATCGATTGGTTGTACCGGTCGCAGCCCTAATGCCGTGGCATCATTAGCCACTAGACGGACTACTTGGTTGGGCAGGGACATGCTGCATCATTTGGAAATCTGGGTCGACGATTTAGCAACTAGTACGGCATCGCTGGGCTGGCTGCTGACGCGACTTGGCTATCGCATCCAATCCCAATGGGACAACGGCATAAGCTATCAGCACGGCAGCCATTACATCGTTTTGGAATCAGGGCCGGATGTCCGGCATGAACTTCATGATCGGCGCTTGCCGGGGTTGAACCACTTGGCTTTTAGCCTGCCGAGCGCACAGCTAGTTGAAACCGTTGCAGCTGATGCCCTGACCCATGGATTCACCATGATGTTTGCGGATAAGCATCCGCATGCCGGCGGCCCCGATCACTACGCGGCCTATTTAGAGGATCAAGCCGGCTTCGAAGTGGAGCTGGTCGCAGCACCGGCCCCAGGGGAAAACTAGAAGGCCTAGCGGAATCTCCCGGAAGCGGCCAGAGTCTGCTGGGCTATTTGGCGGTGGTGAACTGGTGGTCCTCGGGCAGCAAGATGTTCAGCGCTCGTCCCTTCTTGTCCTCAACGAGGGACGCCTCCCACCTGGATCTAATCAGCTGGACCAGCTCATCGGCAGTCGCCGGCTCGGTCTCTTGCTGAACCAGGAACCGGGCAACTTCGCCGCGGGTGTGCTTGGCAAAATGGGAAACGACTTTCGGCACGCCGTTGCGCAACTGGAAAACATTGATCGCAACGCTGTTTCCGTTACTTGGCTTGTAGGCGGCGGCATAAGTGCTGGAGCGGGCATCAATGACCAGCTGGTCTGCAGCGGCTTCATCCAGAATCGCGGCGAGCCGCTTTTTCCACCAGCTGGCGAGCTTGCCCAGGGGCTCCAATTTCACGGACATGG